>Ga0065711_1032674_pt1 | contig 26907 bp, 17 predicted proteins | sample Hoacrofraction12_FD_59098 | JGI IMG/M metagenome (GOLD analysis project Ga0065711, IMG submission 59098) | Hoatzin crop microbial communities from Cojedes, Venezuela - Epithelial fraction 12 v2 (version 2) | ecosystem: Host-associated > Birds > Digestive system > Esophagus > Crop | place... | reverse complement strand
TGGAGGCCCCATCCCTGGAAACATTCAAGACCAGGTTGGACAGGGCTCTGAGCAACCTGATCTAGTTAGCGGTGTCCCTGCTCGCTGCAGGGGGGTTGGACTAGATGACCTCTAGGGGCCCCTTCCAACCCAAAACGTTCTATGATTCTATGACTCCATAGGGTGCCTAACTCTGGTGCCTAAGCTTAACCTGTTAGGACCAAGCCCAATTTTTACAGGCACTGCAGTGCAGAACTTGAATTCTTTACGTAGATATTACACATCTAAAAGCAGAGCACTTGTATTATAGGATCTAAAGTTATTAGTCTGATTTCTAAGCTGATTCACAGTAGCATCTCTGTGTGTACAGAGGTACTTACTGTATTATCCAAGGCTACAAATGTTCCATCACAATCTTTGCACACACTGCGTGCAGCCATGTTCCTGCTTTCTCAGCTCAGATGTAGTATCACATGCATCTAAATATTTCTGTGCTAGGAATATTAGATCCAAAATGAGTCTGTGTTGCTTAAGAACATCATGTATCCCTTGTGTAAAATAAGTTTTCCAGGTTCTGCTACAATCAGCAGTATGCCCAAGCAAACTGCTCTAACTGGATTCATTACAGACAAAATAGGATTGAAATCCCATTGTTGACTAGTTAAAAAATCAGATAAATAGTTCCTTTTCTTTAGCATCAGCATCTTAGTTGCTTTGTATTCCTAGAAAATAAAATGTGATGGGAAGAGCCCACATTTCTCAGGGAGCAGCCTGTCTTAAATTTCTGTTTGGGCAGTTATTGTGTGGTGACTTCACTCTTTTTCAAATTAAGGAAACTCTAGTACATTTTTTTCCCACAGAAGGACCATTTTCTTGCTATGAACTATTTGCACTTCACTACAAAATACTTTGAGATTAACATTATACTAACCAACAGTTAAGCTGAATTAAGCTTGCTGCTTTAATTACACCAGTTGTTGCTTTCAGAGACTTTATTGAAAACAGAGACGGTGAGAAGGACATTTTCATTTCATGCTCTCTCAACCCCCTAAGCCTTTCATTAAGCCCTTCGCTACAGATGTCCATTCTGGCACCAGCTGGCTCGATAGCTGCTCTAGAACCAATTAAACCTGGCCATCATGGCCACAATTCAGAATTACTGACTGCCAGAAAAGGTCATCATGGTCACCAGCACTACTTGATAAACAACTGGTTGTTGTGATCTCATCTACGGATTCTCACCCTTCTTTGCTGACGTATCCCTTCCTTTAAATGCAAACAATGGATGCATAGATATTGCTCTGTGTCACTGGGCCACTTGGAATAGAAATTGTACCACCATCTTTTGACTGTAAGGGGAACTACACCTTTAGAGAGTCTCCCTTCTGTTTGAAGTCATTGCAGGAAGCAATCTTCTTTAATTCAGTGAATGAAACATAAAAATCCATTTAAATATGGAGACACGAGATGAACAGTGTAGTCTATGAACTGAGTCCTTTACAAAAATCAATTTGGTTTGAACATATCCATAAGAAGGCCCATAATTTTGGGCAATCGCAATATAGCCAAGAAAAAAAAAAAAATCAATAGTCTTAAATGTGCCAGCCACAGTGCATCTACATCTATTTCACATGCCCTAGTAAACTGTTTGGAGGCAGCTCCACTATCACAGTTCCATGCTTCCTCTGGCACTTCCAGTCTGTACAACCACAACAGTTCTCAGTTCTTGGGCAGATCAGTACAGATTGGAGTTGGTATCAATTACAGACTCTTTGATTTTCAACTAGTAGTTTATATCTAGATCAATTCACAAGTGATGGACAGTACCACTTGCTGAAATGTACAGTGATCCATACAAAATTATTTCAGTTCCTAGGTAGAAGGTGTCCTACAGAATTACAGTTAACCATCCTTACTGGAAGTCTTAGCACCAAGGATTCTTCCACTTCTATGTCTATACAAAATTCTTCTGAAATAAGTCAGAAACACATTGGAGAAGCTCATAACAGAGATCTTCAGAGGCTGGTTATCCTACGCTGTGCTCATACACAAAAAATTGTGATATTTTGAAACCATGCTAAAACACAATACTGACATTTTTAGGCAACTGCAGATGAATCTCATGTATTCATAAAAGGCAAATTCCAAAGCACTGCAAATAGGCAAGTATATTTAAAGCCCAAAGCAACATGTAAAAATGTATACTGTCCATTTGACATTAAGAACAGCTTTGCAAGTGGAGTGTTTAATAACATTTCTCTGCATAGCAAGAAAGTTTCTGCTGGATATCTGACAACAGAAACACTGGTTTAATATCCCGTGATCTTGCAACGCATTTTTGCCAATCCCTGAAAAGAAACTATTGGCATTTTGGGTGTGCATTATGGCATGTGTGGTTTAGTAGTGATTTACCACTTCATAAATTCATGGCAAAATCTTGGTTTCAGTGAATTCCATGGGACATTTGCTACAGGCCTCAGCGGAGTGAGGCTTTTATCCACAGTATTTAAGAAGTGGGTCTATGATCTGAAGAAGAGCAAAGGAGATAGTAAAAAACATTTTTTTCCATTGCAAACAAAAAAAAAAAGTTACAATAAACACTAATGGGTAAAATACAAGTCTTTCATAAGGTTCTTTTCCCTATCGCTTATGCTGTGCTGTACACAGTTGTTAAGCCACTCAATTTATGTACATATGCAAAGAAATGGGAAAATGGTACATATATATACACACAGACTAAAGCCAAGATAGGTGTTATTTTTAATTTTCTTCTCTCATTAGCATAGTTCCACTAACATTCAGTCCCTCTGGTGTAGCAAAATTACATACGGTAATGAAGAACAGAGTAGAGCTGCTAATTCAAAGAAATCTTTTTGTTCTCCCACGTAATGCTATTAAGTGGAGCTATTACAAAGTAGTGGTCAAGAGTCTTCACAGCCACATTTCATTTTGACCTCTGATCTACATCCTCTCTGTAATAGACCATGATACACCACGGTACTACAGTAGCTAACTCCTTCACACTGGAAAACCAGTGCACAGACTTAACTTCTATACCTGCTGGCTGGAGAGAACGCTTTGCTGCTAAATAACTCAACAAAATCACATTTTATCAAACCATGTATATTCCCAAATCCTCAGCAGCAATGAAAGCAATCTCCCCCGTCCCCCCCCTTCCTTAAATTATGTAAAATCTAATTTTATTCTGGGTATGTTTAAACAGAGCAAGAAAAACAATTTTTCTGTCACTGGTAACAGTGTTTCTGTAGTTGTACACAGCACCTAAAAAGTTGATTGCAATAGTAAATCCTTTCCACCCCTTTATCTGCTGGTTCAGAAAATAACTTGTCATTGCATCTCTCAAGGCCTAGGAACCCTTGATCTCAAATCCACTGTCTCACCAAAGATGCTGGTTATTGGCATGATGAGCCTCAAGAAGTGGTAGTGTACTTCACTTCCGATCTCCTTCACATGCCTGTACCTCATATTAGTATTGGTTTATAACGATACGGCTTTGTGAAGAGCTACGTACTGAGGTTTGAGCTCATCATGAATGAGCTGAAAGAACATTTATCTCGCAATGAGCTAATGATTTGTTTGTAGTCCAGTGAAGCAACCAGTCTGTATGCCATCCGGAAAGGAGATGACTCTGTCTAGCTAACATCTGAAATACATCAGCGTTTCTACAGTAAAGTGAACTGTCACTTGTCCTGTATGAGAATGTTCAAACTGACCTCTAAGAAAGTGATAAATTACAGGAAAACATGAGGAGAAAGAGGGAATACTTGCATCTGAACAGAATTCCAAGAAAAGTTTGGCCCGTGATCACATACAAGTAAACCCTAAACAGAGGGTTTTTTTCAGTGACATTTAAATCCAAAGCAGTGGGTTTTGTCCAAGAACTGGATCCCAGTCATAAAGCACTAAAGTATTCTGACTGCTTGTTAGCTGAAGATGAGCTAAAATACAGGTGCTTTTATTTCTTTTGGCTTGCCTCTGTACCTACTAACTTCACTGTCTGTATTTGGCTTATGTAAATAAATTATCCTTCTACTTTGATCTTATGGGGGATTTTAGGTTAGCTGGCAATAAACAAAACATTCTCCTCTGACGGGCGTGGATGATCATTAAGACACGGGCATTGGACCCATTTTCAAGTTGCCAATGTCCCACCACAAGTAATCACACAGAATAAAGCAAAAGGGAAGAGGACCGCCTTTTTCTAAGCTGTTCTGCCTGGCCGGGAAGCTGGTAGTGCAGGCTGTCACTGTGAAGGAAACATCATCCTCATGGATTAACACTGGCTGGAGACACCCCAGCATGCAAGAGAGCTATCGGGAGAAGGCCAGGACCTTGATTGTCACTCAGACCTCTTCAATGATTCATGTCATAGTACTCCATCTGGGTCAGGCAGCACCAAGCAAGAACCTGATACGTACACATATACTCCTAAACTGCATCAGAAATGTTTTGAACACCCCCTAGTATCGAACGTTCCTGTTCCTTGACCGACAATGACAAGACATACTTCTCCCTCTGAAAAAGTAGTCACCAACCACAAGGGCAATGTATGACAAGACTGCAATGCAGGCAGCAATTTCCCATGCTTCCTCTCTTTAGGGGGCATTTATAGCTTGCTTATTAACACTGTTCTTTCCTAAGATTATCGATACAACACAAACATCGAGACAAATGGAAAATCAAAGCTTTGAAATGTTACGTATTACGGGGATCACGAGTTGTATTTATGTATGTACTCTGCATCGTGTTTGATTAGAGAAGTATTTTCTAACAATTTTGGACTTTCCTTTTACAGTACTCAACAGAAATACTTGTCATGACATTCCAAATATTCAGTGTGGATTCCTTCCTATTTCACTGGCAACTCTGAATTAGACCCCTACTGAAAAGACCGATGCAAACAAAATAAAAACCATCTGCATAGAAACTGATCCACAAAATGGCAGTGTTCACCGCATAGGCAACACAACATTTAATGATTTTTTGTTCTCACAGAAACAATTTGCACGTGCTCAATTACCAGCTACAAGTGAATTCTGAGATTTCTCTGCACACCACAGCATGAAACTGATGATCTACATTTGATCCTAAATGCCCAGCAGGTCTATGGTCTGATACACCTTTGTTTCTCACCCTTTTTTTCTTCAAAAACTCATGCTTCTTCATGAAATGAGCCTGTTTTATGCATGTGTTTTCAAGCTTTTATTCTATACCAAAAATACCTGGAAAATAAGATGACAGACAGCACAAGAGAAAAAAGCTACGGAGATATTTTAAAAAGTCAGGGTTGCCAGCATATTCTGGAATATGCCAAAGGGTTTGTGGAATAAATTCCATTTGGCAAGTTTACAGATAAAAGTATCCAGATGCTTTCAAACAGCAAATGCACCACTAAAAAGTCTCTAAAAGTGAAGAAACATCTTAAATCAACAAAACATATCATCCTCCCACATAAGACAAGTACAGCAACAAAAGAACCACAAAACATTCCTATTTAGATAGACTTCAATGCTAGCTGAAGTACGTCTGTTCCAGGCAGTTTCTCAAAGAAAACGCTTAAATACAACAAAGGGCATAGGATTGAGGGATTTTATGATGCTTCAGGATATTGCAAATCTAAGCAAAGAGTTGAAAGCAATCATGCTGCTGAGGGACCTCAGATAAGGAAGCAGGGTGAGTCATACAACCACCTGAATCCTTTGCAAAAGTGTTTCTATCCCCTTGATTAGAGTCTTTCAGCGACTGTATCGCTGAACAGGAGTTATTGGTTTCTGGCTTAATTCAGTGTTCACTGAAGTCAGTCATGACTTTCTACTACCTTTAAAGGGTCTTTGGATTATATGCTAAAAGAATAAAATCCATCTATTTATCTATCCTTTCTTCCAAGTATAGGTACAACCTGTTCAACTCCTTCATGACATGCAGGGCATGCAAAACACACTTCTAGCAAAACTGGAACTTGGAACTACCCAAGCAAGGGACTAGCTCCTTCACTGCAATACGAGAAAATACTCACAGAGGAGTCTGCAGAAATAGCAAGCATACTGCCCTTTTAATTCGAAAGAGAATCTGTATTTTCAGACTGTTGTTCCTCACCATTGTTCCTTCAACAGAAGGAACAATGCACTGCCACAGGTTCCTAGCTCTGCTCCTCACAGGCACAGCCCCTTGGCAGAAGTTAATACCCTGCACAATCCAACAACTCGTATGACTGCACTCCAGAACAGACTTGTAAAAAGTGGGTTGGCCCTACTGAAACGTGAACATATTTTATTCCATTTTCAAATGGGCCATTTCACAGAACTAGTTTTGAAGTCAGTCACACTAGCACAAGCAAGAGTAAGGTAGCTTCCAGTAAACGAATACAAATGAGCTACTGGAAGCTACCGACAGAATACTATCCTGGGACAACAGCCTGGATGCCCAAAAAGCCAGCAAAGTGTCCATATGGAAGGAGTCCTCTCTGTAGGTAACTAACACTCAAAAGTAACAATTATTTCATTACCTAAGAAGGAAAATGAATAAACATTCTACTGAAAGTTCCTTTCATCTCTCCTTATCTCCTGATGATACTACAGTATCAGTTATGAAGAGCTTTGAAAGTCACATTTCAAGCTGGTAATTTCCAGCTAATCTTTTAAAAAGACAAACATTAAATCTAAGCAAAAGTAGTTCAGTAACTTTGCAGTATGAAAAATAAACTTTTCCATTTCTAAACACACACACACAAAGAACGTTAAAAAGACTTGTGTTGAAATGGCAGGCAAGATGACTAAACAAGAAGCAATGCCTTCACATTTTCTAATTAAAATGGGATTTGCTTTGACCGATCCACTGCAAATCAGTCTTTTTGTCCTTTATCAAGCATTTTCCCTCAGCTTGAAAGGAAGCAGCTAAGGAACATCATGCTGTGCTTGCGTACAATTAACTTAGCCAAGCAACGAAACATTCAGAGAAGCAACAGAACAGTCCTGTCTGTGATATGTAGATTTTTATACTGTGTTTAAACAGTGCTGAACATCCAGTATAATAAAAGCACTGTAGCTCCCAAGATCTGTGTATTCTTTATATCCTATTTCCGTATCATCTCCAGTGTCTCTGTAAAATGCCTGAATGAATTACAAAAGCCATAGCATCACAGAAAGTTGTTTTCTATTCAGTAATCACTATAGGCACTAGGGCTTCAGTCCACAAAGGGATGCCTACGTGTCCCTATGGATCAAGCTGTTTATAATTAGGGTGACAATCACCTCACTACAGAGGGTCTGTGTAATTTTGCACACACTACCTCAGCCCCGTGATTTCAGATGTCTGAAGAGCTCCAAAGCACTCTATTAGAGATTTCATCTTATACCTCCTCCTGCACGACATGTCTTTTTCCAATACTATACTTGGCCTTTAATTTGCATGCAACTGCTTTGTTTGAAAAAGTCTTGCTTTTATCACTCTGTCATATCCCATTGTTGAAACAACATTACACTGACATGAAGCACCTTGTCGTAATCATACTGAAGTAGCTTTAATTTTTTTCCCCACAGATTTCTTTAGGTAATAATGAGTTTTACTGTTGATGCTCAAGTCTTTATAGCGCAGGACATTTGTATACAAATGGGCAAGTTGCACAGCAGCAGAAAATGAGCTTTTATCTTTTCTGATGTTGGTTGGATTGAATCTCCTCAGCATTTCTACATAAGGTTGACTAAAAAGAGACATTATCTTTATTATCAGATAGATAACCCGACAGGCAGACTATTTTCCATACTTCCAGGAATTCAGCTTCTTTGAGATTAAGTGCCAGTGTTGGAGCCAGCTGAATACTATTTGCCAACTGACACCAATTTTGATCTTCTCTAATTCACAAACATTCACAAATATTTCTCACTATCAAGGAACACATTTTGTCCCTGTATGCTTCTGCCAAACGGTTTGGTGGCCCATTTTGCAGATGCTGGTTGCTCATGAACATACCAGCTATTGACTATTTGAGTTTTGTGTATGCTTTTCATCCGTTGTCTTTTTTGCTGAAACTTTCATGGAAAATAATCAACAGCAAACAGAGAATGGATTTCCATGACTAATCTTTTGGGATTTGCAAATATCTCCATGACCGTTCCACTGTTGTACGAATATTAAAGACTGGCAAATAGCAGAGCCACCACAGTCTTCAAGAATGTTGAATTAAAATTATTTTGTTATTTTATTTACAAGACTTCCCTTTTCCTCTATCTTGCAAGCCTTCACCGCTATTTTCCATACCAACAGTGGCTAAAAAATGGCAGCAGCTCCATGCTAATGGCCTGCAAAAACAAATCTTGATAAACAAACTCTTCTTCCATCTTCATATGCAATCTGGAGACTGCACTCATATTCCTCTCAGATGGAGGGGATCATAAGCTATGTTTTTATGTATCTCCAGTTTGGCCTACTGCAGATATCCAGATTCCTGCTGCTTGCCTTCCAAGCAAGCTAAGAGAGCACATTAACTTCAGTATTGTGGAGCTCCTGCTGGCTTCCCACCTAGTGAAACTACACGTTTTAAGCTCTTGTTCCTAACCTAAAAGAAACCCTTAATTATTAGGAATCCTTTTTTTTTTATCCCCCAGCACTCCACTGCCATAACAACAGGCCTTTCAGATACTGAAACTATCTGAAGTTTATCAGGAAAACCTGTCAGGAGCTCAGGGCTGAGATTTTTTAGGTGACATACTTGAACTATGGAACATAATATCAGGAGGGACTGGCATGATTTTAAATATACAAAGGAAGATGCTTATGATCTACCTCTCCTCATATTGCAAGATTTTGTGTAGCGATGAGTGCAGAATACACAATAATCTCACAGAAGGACAATGGAAACTCTAAAAATACACTAGAATAAATATCAAGAGCTCTGCACAAGTGTAACGTGCTCTCTAAAAGGAGGGCACAGACAGGACTTGAACACAGAGTGCATCAGGTATCTGGCACAGCTGATCTAGCTCATTCTGTTAAGGGTCTCTAGCACTGAGGGTGAATTTATCAGAACTAGAGAGAAATGACGGCACAGGATGCTCAGGGGTACAAATCCTAATATACATCGACGTAAAATGGAGCTTGCTACTGCTACTCCAGCTCAAGAGCTAGAGCTCTATGTTCCCCGTCCAGTCAGGTGATACATATAAAAATAGAGAGGCATGTGAGTAGTCCCCTTACAATGTCTATGCCATTCACAGCAGGATGAGTGCCTGGCTACAGCAAAGCTTTGGGTAAGGTTACTGATCACAGGCCTCCATGAGAGTGTGCGTTAAAGCTGTTCTTAGTAATAGGAGTCTCACAGTACGAACATTTGCTATGATCAGGTTCAAGACAGAACACCTATTCAGACATTTTCATTCATGCATTTTAAAAGGGTTTACAAGGGTGGCTGGTAAGAATTGGCTGTGCTTCACTACTGAAGGCAACTAAGGCACTACAGAAATAAGACTTTTTTTTTGTCCAAAATGGCTTCTTCTTTGAGTGTTCTAATGTTTTTGTTCCAGGGTTAAGCTATGGAAAAGACTGAGTATTTGAGGTAGTGGTGCCCCCCTGAACAATCCTGTCATCACAGCAGGCATTTGGCATTTCTGAAAATGTTACCAGAGCCTGACAATTAACACTCCAAGCTAATTACCCAGATCTGAAGAACTCTTTTGAATACATAGTCCTACCTCTCTCTAAGACCACAGTCACACACAAAGCCAGTGGCAGAGTCAAACTCCATAACTCACAGATGTTTCTCCTTCAGAGCAAGCGTAAATATGAGTAAATGAAACAAGCAATACCACATGGCTTGTTTGTTCAACAAAAGTAGCAAGAATAATTTGTATGTGGAAAACTTCTCAACAGAAAGGCATATGTTGGCATGACAATACATTGAAGAGCTATTGTGTAGAAATACACGAAAAATACACAAGGGGATTATTATGAGGACAGTACTGCAGAGTGTCATCAAATGTGGTTTGTTAGAAAGAGGAACAAAGAACACTTTCTCTAACGAGACTGAACTTGCAGCAATGACCCTTAAAGCTACTAATAAAATTTTCTAAGAAATAAAAGTTGCTTTTGTTGTACTACTCTCTTTGTGACTTTTCAGGAGTATTTTAGGCCTAGAAAATTTACCAATTTTGACTGATGTATTTTATTTTGTCTGCATTCCTTGTCACCTGGTGTGCATATATATATTCTTTCAATCATCTAATAACTTCTGGTTTGCTTTCTGATCCTTTTGTTTTGTTTTCTTCAAAAACAAAAATTTGTAAACAAGGCAAGACGACACAGGGTGATGGTTTTCTACTTTCAAGAACAAGGATAAATGTTTTGAGTAGGGATACAAGAATTAATACATACTGAGAAGATAAAGAACTTCTAACAGCTGCACTGGCACATATGTAAGCTGCTCTGCATAAATCAGATGCATTACAGAGTTTGGGATAAGATACTCTAAGAAAAAGTTACTCTGAAAAGGTAATACACACATACCACTTACTGTATTCATGAAGGACTAGACTGGAGCTTTACTCCTTTTACTTGAAACAATATTAAATTACATTCCAAATCTTGTTCTGAACAGATATTTTTAGAATCAATTATGCTAGGAGATTTGAGCTACCTGAAGATTAATCTTTTGGTCTCAGCAAAAACTTGGCTGAATAAAGCAGTTCCTCTTCTACAAGAGGTGTCATTCATCAGCTAGAGACAGAGGAAACCATTTCCAAAAATGTCCTTTTTATGACCTCCACTGTGCCGGAGGATAAGATGATCATCTGACTGTATTCTTGCTCCTGCCAGCAAAAATTAGACTGTCCAGATTATCTTTTCCATTTAAAGTGAATGAAGGCCTTCAGGAGCTCAGGTTTCCCTCAGTACCCAGCCCTGCTAAAATGGGGTGTTTTCTTTCAGCACATAGTTTCCCACCAGTAGCCAGGACTAGTGAGACACAAAACTGTGTCAGCAGGTGGAAAAGCAGAAGCAACTAGACAGAATATTAAACATGTTGATTAGTGCATTTTTATAAATGTTAACATCATTCTTGCATCTGTGAAGTTCAGTCCTGACACATCTGCACTACAGTCCTGCACCTGACTGCCATTGATGTACACAGGAAAGAAGAGTGATGACAACAGCATAGGTTTCAGCTCTCAAACACTACTCACACACACGCGCAGGCCACAGCGAGTCTTGTGCTGCTTCAACCACAGTGTGACAACAACTATGTTCAGCCTGCCTTAAGCCATCAGGGGCATCTCTCCCCTGTGTCACACTGCAGGTATACCCATATTAAGGAAGCTAGACCTGCTAAAAATTCAAGTCCTTGGGTGGCAGCCTCTCTAGGTCATTCACCATACCAGTGGTGGTAATGAAAACATGAGATCTTTTGTAGAAAAGACTATTAGAAAGTTACAGTACTTTTAAACTTCTCAGTAGTTTTTCTACCCAGGAAAAGAAAATGTAAGTATTTTAGCGTAATACCTGATGAACCAACTTTCAATAGAATAAGACTTAAAATTAACTCTATGTGTGTGCTTTGTATTCCATTTGAAAACCTACTTTTTCTTTCTTCCAAAATGCTTCATTTGCCTTGTTGCCAGGGCTTATGTTTCACCTCAGGCTTGTCGTAATTCTCAATTCTTTCTAGTTTTGCATTTTTCTCCTACAGGGGAATTCTTCTGTCAGCTCTGTAAGACCTTATTCATTTTATATTCTCTTTTCTGCTCTCTCCTTTTCCTCTCAGGCCCTCTCTTCTATGTGCATATTTACTGCATATGACCATGTTTTACATTTCCTCACTATTACTTTCCTAGGGTTTCTTTCATCTCATCTGTCCCATTTTGTTAGGAATACATCCATACTGCCTACTTCTCTCCTTAGGCATCCTTCTTCACCTCCATGCAGTTGTCAAGTCGTTCCTATCTTTCTTTCTTTTAGTCTTTTTCCTCTTCAGCCTTATATCACCTTCCTCTGCTCCTATCACTATCAAACCAATAAATTGTTTCTGGAGTCCACAGGCTGTGGACACATGGGCAGTACCCATTTCTTTGAAGTTAGCGTCCATCCAGGAAAGGGGCTATTACTGTCCTTCCTTAGTGAGAATTTACTCACATTAAGCCCCAGAATTGCTGTCACACAGCTGTCTAAGATCAAGGAGATGCCATGGTGGATGTAACCTGCTCTGAGGAGATTTAAGAAATCAGGGATCACAACATTTCATCTTTACTAATTCTGTACTGATCTGTAGAACAACTGCAGTTGAAAATTTCCACTTTGATTGATGTAGCTTGGGTGACTACAAATTGTATTTGCTTCAAAAGCCTAACCTCAGCCCTGTGAGGAGTCATTGGCTATGGCAGTGTGACAGCAGCCATATCCAGACTAGCTTCTAAACAGGAAAGGGAGAGGCAGGTATAAAATGCAGTAGGTCTCTCACTTGGCAGAGCAAAGCTGTCAGATCAGGACTCAAAGGTGAAGGAGAAAGACTGGAAAGTCAGCTTCTGCAGATAGAGCTAATTTAAATATTATTGGAACATAAGATATCCATTAGTCCCAGAGAATTTCAAGAAAAGAAATTCTTTACTAGGAGGGTGGTGAGGCACTGGAACTGATTGCCCAGAGAAGCTGTGTCTGCGCCCTCCCTGGCAGTGTTCAAGGCCAGGCTGGATGGGGCTTTGCGCAACCTGGTCTAGCGGAAGATGTCCCTGTCCATGGCAGGGGGTGTTGGAACTGGATGATCCTTAAGGTTCTTTCCAATCCAAACCATTCTATGATTCTATGAACTAGAAGGCGCCATAAATAAACTGTAACTGCTAACCCTAACAACAGGCACACATGTTTTCCTCCACTCATGTTTATCCAAACAAATCAGCATGCAAGCACACTTTAGATGGGAAATTCTCTCAAGAGCATGGAAGGAGGTTGACCACCTCTGACTTCCCAGGCCAGGGCAGGTGCAGAGGGCAGAGTCACCATTAGGTGGGAGCTGCTGGTCTCAGCTTGGCTAGGCTGTACTGAACTTTCTCAAGCACAGTTGTGCTTCAAGCTGGACAGAGGCTGTTATCCTGGTCTAATTATTGTACTAATTCCACATTCCCTGCCTTGTGTAATTAACCTGGGTTTGTGGTTTTGCAGAGAAGACCGCTATTAAAACAAAATGAAGCTGGTTAGTGGTAGTAGTGTTTGTACTACTGTAGCACCTCTAAAACCTAGTTATGGCTTAGGATTCTAGCGTCCTGAGGCTGTGCTGAGGAGGACACAGAAACATAATGGAGTACACACTATACATCACAAGAAGGAAGCACTGCATCTTTCTCCAGCTTGGCAATGTGGCTCAGCATTTCACATTTATTTCTTTGTAGACACATGATTTCCTGTTGCACACTGAACAGTAGCCTGAGGACCAACCCACAATGCTGAAATATTACTCACCATTTATTCAGATATGAAGCCACCTTCCTCAGGGCACGGCCTGCTGCAGGGAGAAGAGGTGACTATTGTAGGTACTCACATGGTACCCATCAGAGCAATACTGAAGCAGCTTACTGTCCCTTACATACTCGTCACTGCAGTTCCCCTGTGTAGAGAGGTAGCCCTGGTCTTGAGAGACCTTATTGACAAAGCATCTTGCCCAAGGCAATACAAAAAAAAAAAAAATATCTGTGGCAAAGCAGGAATTGAATTCAGATTTTTCTGGTGGCCACAGGGCTTAAAGCCTACTATTCTCTGAACATCCTTTCCTCACATCACTCTAGGTCTGCATGTCATATTAAAAGCTAAGACGCAAATGTTTACACAGCACATCAATTTCTTCCTTTTTAAAAATACAAGTGTAAAGTAATGGTATGCTACCAAAAAAATTCTGTAATTTCCCTTCTGTTTTAAAATAAGACAAGAAGTTTTAAGCTTTTGGAGAAGAAAAAAAATATTCAGAGGCTCTGAACACTACAAGATTCCATAGCTTTAGAGAAGAACTGAAAACCATCAGTGTAAAACATTAAGGCCTTCCCATTTTCTTAATTGTCTTTCGTCTAAAATAGTTGTACCATTTTCTAAGTAGCTGCTATATAATCGTATTTGCACTGGCACTGCTTTTCCTCCACATTTTTTATACAGCTAGCAAAATTTTACTCACCACATTTGAGGAGAAGCTGAAACCCAAAGAACAAATGAAACTTCACACAGCAAGTGATCTGAGGCTGCAAGAAGGCAACCCAGCACATCATGTGGGCTCTCTGGTTCCTGTGCCGAGTTTTTTGCTTGGCATGACAGCAGTGAGGACAATGTGCATGGTCTCCTGCGAGACCAACAGTCACAGCTAGGCAGCAAGTCTGTCAGTGAACATACCAAGATGCAGAGTTTTAAGCAGCTAGAAAAATGTAGTTTGAAATCTAGAAAGGAAAGAGGTGGTTTGAAAGCCACTTAAATACTCCATTCACAATGATGAGCCTATAACCTGAATTTTCAATTAAATTAAAAGTATCTGTTCTTTTACATGTAGATAGAAGCAGTCTGTGGAGCTGAGACTTTGTCCACAGAGGAGTAAGTATTAGGTGAGGGTATAGGACTAAACAGTAGTGAGTTGATCCATTTAGGTCTTCATTTAAGGAAGTACTCAGTACAAACCAAAGTTTGGTTTCAGTCTGGGTGCCTCCCACATTTTCGGTTTTTTTACATTTTTGCTCTGCCTACACATAGTTTTTTTCCATTCAATTCCAATCAATTTTTCCTCTCACTTTTCAATTATGTGCTCAAATATTTAACCTCTCTTCTTTGTCCAGTTGCACTGGTCATTGCTCTCTCACTTTGGCCCTACCCACACTCCTCCCTCCACCATTTTTGTCTGCAGTCTCTAGAAAAGAAACATTATAAACTAAAGTTTTGGTGGAGACTTCATTCTATGATTCAAGGAAATAATAGTTCTGAACGAAACAGCCCAGTGCCTTACAGCCAGACACAGTGAGCCCTGATCTGAATGCTAGCCCATTTATTTACCTAACAGTTCACTCCAAAAGATAAGCATGCTCATCACATCAGCAAGTACATCTCTGCAAACATACTCTGGTTGTATATTTACTGGGAAGCACTTGAAAAGTTACTTGCACAATCATGCATCATTGCTTATATGTTCAAGGTTCAAGATAAACACTGTTTATACCTTTCAGTTTATATCCTGTTATCTTTGTCTGCATACTAAGAAGATTTAAAATCTTCAGACCATCTTTTAAATCTAACAACAGATTAGAAAAGAAATTATAAGGCTGTGAGAAAAATATTTAACAGATGTATTAACATGACTCCTCTATGCAGTAAAAAATAATGAAACCATAAGTATACCAACTACTATTCAAAATATTTTAGTATATATCTCTTGCAGTTTTCTAGCCCAATTATTTTTAAAATATCTGCTCCTTAAAAATGAAATGCACAATAACTTAAATGTAATCTTTCTGTATGTTTTCTGCATATAAAATACATCTGTGTTTTTGTAAATGAATCCCAGTTATAATGAACAAATGCCATGAAAATAAACACAAACTAGTTATCAGGTAAAGTAAGGAGTCCTTGCTGAGCCAAGCTAATTCACTGGTGAGCACTGCAAAACCAAGGGAAGTGTTATAGTATTTTATATGCCCAACACTCAACTTTAAGCAACTCTCCTTTGAAAGAGCAGACAAGGAGAGCTCAGGGACCACGAATTCTCCCATCAGTTTATGACCAAGAGGAGCAGGCAGTTTTACAGACCACATTCAGCTGCAGACAAGAGGTAAATAAACTCATCTGCTCTATTAACAAGAAAGAATGAACTTGTTGAGTACTTACCTTCTCCTCATTTTCTTGGTTCCAGCTCCTCTGCAGTCTTCAGCCTTGCAAAACTCCCCCAGCCTGTGTGACCCCACAAGAGACTCTTGAGAGATTCATTGTGGCAGACTTCCTTCTGTTCAGCTTTGGTTTATGTGGGCAGACTGGCTGAGGTGGAAAAAAACCAAAACAATGGGAAAAAAAAAGTGGAGGCATTGACAGGAGAAACTAAAAGCATCTAAAGAAACAGTGGGTCTGGTTAAGGCACACTATTCTTTTACCATGTCAGAGAGTTAGTTTACTGACTATTGACTTTGGCTGTAGGTCACTAGGGTGCTAATGCCAAGCAAGGCAAAAAGCATCTTGTCCTTTGATAGGATTTAAGGGTAATCTTCAGGAGAAAGAGTGAGAACAGTTATTAGCATTTGGGGGTGTGATCGCTAATCCAGCAATGATGTATGACTGATTTATTAACTGTTTCACTCACAGAAATAAATGGAAGAAGGTTCTGCCAAGAATCTGCCGTTCTTTGATAGAGACCACAATGTCTGAATCCCTTTCCTAGAGCAAAACCGTGGCAAATGCTGAGCCTGTGTGTTTCACAGTGAGGGATTAATTCTGTCTTAATGCATAATCCTATATGCTTACAGAGGAGAGAGTGCTGCAGAGACTCTAAGAAAAGCATGCAGAAATATACCTAGTGTGTTATACGTATTTGTAGACAAAAGGAAGAAACATTGCTGCATGCATTTTTCGTGTTTATCAACATCAGCAGCAGCTAAACTAGGTCACATGACAAAAGTAAGCCATTAGTGCTTCCCCTCCTCCTTCCCCTCCACCACCAAATCCTAATTCCACGCATCAGCCAAACTGCATGTTGTAGGATATTATTCAAAAGGACTGTGGAGCCTTGAAGAACACTGGAGCCTCTTACACAAGAAAACATTCTCTGCCCCAAAAGGCTTACAATCCAACCATTCACCATACTGAAACAGCTGCATTAGCAGCTCAGACAAAAAACATTCATTTGCAGCACTCTGTGAATTCCCATCCCATAGGCACCTGTTTGCACATGGCAATGATACGTCCAGGAAAGCACATGCTGATCTACACAGTGACCCAAGTACAAGGATCAGAGGCAGAAGTTTCCACCCTGAAGGGCCAGGTGTGCAATGCTTAGCTTTCACATACCCAGGTCCTTTATCATGTATAGTGCCAAGCCTTTTAAGTTGAATCTATGTCTCACTTCCAGAATTCTTCCCACGTCTGAGTAATCTATTTGGGCATCCTAAATGATATCTACTCCCTATTACGGCTTAAAACACCACTGCTTTTGAAATAAGAGCTACTAACGTTTGCATTATATCTTTACACCACAAGAACTTCTCTCAGTTGTCAGTTTAATTGGTAAATTACTTTATATACCAGATATCTCATAAAAACAAGTCAAGACGCAGATCTTGGTTCAAACAATCTGCATTCAGCATTATATAACAAGTGAGAAATGTCAGCTGGCAATAAAATAAATGAGAGACTGAAACAGAAAGAGTGAGGTGGGGAACACAGCCTATAAGAAAGGCCAGAAGTTATCTAGGCCTTCAGCCTGATCCATACAGCCAGAGCTCTCTGCCTGTATGAATCCTGCAACAGCTAACCATCGTTGCTGAGCCTTCTACCACATTTTTTTTCCTCTTCAGCTCCTGCCTTCAAATTTAACAGAACATGCTATTGACATCAAAATGCAACCCACTGCTCTTCATACAGCAAAAAACCTCCATTCAGCAGTCCATTCCCTGGACAATTTGAACAGTCAAAGCTGGCCTGAAAGTAGGCAGAGTTGGTCACACCCCATCAGCTGCACAAGGTGTGTGCAACCATTACAGATCTGCATTACTTACAAGCAATCAAAAAAAGCCTAAAGACTAAGATGCCCCCAGAGCCGAGTCTAACTTTTTTCTGCCTTTTAAGTGAATCTCCTAGGAAAAGAAAGTAAGACTTGAGTAAGAAGTTGCAAACTGTGGGCAAGAAGAAAAGTGTTTGCATACTGCTGCTTTGTCAGCAAGTCCTCTTGCTTGCACTGCGGGCAGTTTCACTGCTGATGCAAGAGCCCTGCCTAACTCTCTGCACCTCACCGTGCTTTGGCTTGTACTGTGCAATATTATATTGGGCTTCAGCTTCACAATTAATCTCAATGACTTTTTCAGACAGATTGGGACCTGTTCTCTGGTAATTTACAAATCCTGCAAGGTGATCTGGGTGTCAGAAGATCTACTCAATGAATATATTGGCTTATCTTGGTTAAGTAGTGACTTTAAAAAGCAGTACAGAAATGACAAAATTTCTCATGATGGCCATGTGTCATTAAAAACTGGGATAATGGCATAACGTCAAGAAGTTTTCCTTCCACTTTTGGTCAACGTCACAAGCCTGCTTTTGTTTAAGGAAGGGAAAGGGCTGGAAAGAAATAGCTATAAGATAGCTTAGCAGAGGGAGGTACAAGAGCAGGGCACATTTCAGGTGGAACAAGATGGAAACTCAGTGAGGGAGTCTGGCCTACCTCAGTCTCTAATGACAGGAACCCTGCAGGCTAACATAGTAAACCAAGTGGAAAAATTTATCCTAATAGTCTGGTTTCCCACAAAGTATACAGCCTCCAAACCCCATTATCATCCCATTTATTTTCTTTACTACAAAATTATCTGTCAAGAATTAAAGTGATTTAGTACGCAAGGTAACTACTTTGTAGAAACTCACTAAAGTTTAAACTTAAAGAGTTGCTTAATTTTCTTCTCCAGTACAGATAGTATCTTTTTTCTTACTTAGCTGGTACATATTCAGCACCAGACTAACATAAAACACTGAGACCTTATCAACTGTGTCTGTCTCTAGTATCCTAAAAATACAGCACTCCCCTTCTCCCTCCCCCCCCTTCACAGAACGTAGAACAGCCTTTTACTTGCTATCTTTCATTTGAAGGCTCCATACAAATTGTTCCTTTGAAAAGTCTTTATTGCCTTCAGAGGAGAAAAGCCATAAACATCTCTTAGCTGTAGCGCCTGATACTTGAAAGCTCATGCTGACTACATGCATCTTTAGATATCAAAGTCCCTGGCAGTACTACCAGGAATTTCAAACACATAGACACAAACCATCAAATTAATCAACACGAACACTGTAATTGCTCAACACCAAAATATTTAAATGTGAACATTTAAATGGTATATCCCGGGACTCATGTCATATTTATTGCACATGATGATTTTACCTTCCTGCATCAGTCCAGTCATAGACTTGGACATGTCATTTCTATCAAAAAAATAATGTAGAAAAAATGGCCTAGTCTACCACATCGAGTACTGTACCACCCAAGAACCACAGCTGGGTAATTTGCAGTTTACTCTTAGGTCTGAACCCAGCTTACACTGACAGGAAGAGAAATTGAGGTTATCTCCCACTGACCTGTCAGTTTCTTCCTTACAAAAAACACCGCAGCTTCAGGGTTGAATAGTCTTCACACACAAATCTTCACAGCTCCATAAACATCTGCACAATGGTTCATCAATTACCCTTCCCTGCTTTCTGTCACCAGCAAAGTTTGGGAAGAATTTGTTTGTCTCACCAGACAGTGACTTTTTCTGGAGTAAAAGTCTGTCTTTTCTTTATTCTACGCCTAAAAAGACAACAAAGAAACACGGCCAGGTTTTTAATCTAATCAATTGCCTTAACAGAGACTTTTTTCTCAATTTTTAGTTGACTTTCTTTAACTTCACTAGCTCCCTAAAGTCTTTCAAGTTTGTTGTTGCTCAGTGCTTTGAAGCTGTGGCACAGCGCAAGACAGTGCAGAGATTCTGCAGTCACCTCAGTCTGAACTGCCTAGGTCAGCACCCAGGAACACCCCAGGATGGCTTTCCTTAGCAGCTAGGTACACATCATGTCCTAGGGACAAACCCTACAGGCTTTCAAAGGGCAGCTTTGAGTCTGTCATCTCAATTCTGTCCATGTAAATGAGAAATTATTTCCATTAGCACTGAAGAACAACTGAACCAGAGGCTAGATGCAGTGAGATTCACACAAATCACTCATCAGCCCTTTGAGGCAGGGCCCTTTTCTTCCTGATTCTGTACAGCAGCTAAGCAGCTAGCTCACACCACCCTGATCTGCGACAAGGGTTTCTAGGCACAACAGAAGTGGGGGGAATAAAGGGAGAAACAGAAGTATGCATAGAGAGCCCCATCTGCCAGTCAGGAAGGAAAGATAAGTTACATGAAAAGGATCCATGACCTAGAGGAGGTGCTCACATTATCATTTACAAAATGTTACAGCTTTGATCTATAATCCATGTTCTCTTATTCCTCCTCCTCTTACATCCGTAAGCAATTGCTATCCTTTATCTTACTTGGAGTCAGAGCTGTGAGTCTGGGGAGACCAGATCTTTGTAAAGTGCTTTGCCCTTTTGTGGCAGCATTACAGACAGCTTTCCAGGCCTGTGATTTCCCTGTGGGAACAGGATTTCTTTCCTGAAGCAGCAGGCATTGCCCACTCTCTATCATTATGGAACACTTGGAGATCCTGGACTGAAAACAAGTGCAGAGTGTCAGTACGTACATTTTAAAAAACAAGAGAACCTCTTCTCTTATTTTTACGTAATTGATAAGAGTTTCTTAGGCTCTTCAAAGATAACTCAACCTTTAAGATAACTTAACCTCTACCTTTTTGCTTTAAAGTTACCATAGTGTCCCCAAAAGTAAAACAAAACACACCTGCAACCTAAATGTCATACAAAAATTAACCACTATTTCTTTAGGTCTTACGGGGCCAGATCCTGCTTAATGAGACAACCCAGGCAAACACTGAGACTCAATGAGTTTGACACATGGCATTCTCTTCTCTGCAACAAACCAGCTAAAGGTCATGCTCACGAAGACGTGCCCATTTCATCTGTCATATGGGTGCACAAACAAGCATGGGAGAGCAGATGGTAGGATGTAGTCAAGAGAAGAAAACTGTGAGAATCCAGGCAAAATCCAGACAAGATAATTGATAGTGATGAGAGTTCTCGTCTTAAGAGGGGCTAAATAAGTTCTCATTTCAAATAAGTGGTTGTAAGATGTTTAATTTTGCTGCTGATTCATAATGTTGTGACATTGAAAGCAAGAGGAGGGATATGCAGTGGAAAGAGACAGTGTTTCGTCTCCAATTACACGGGAGCTATTCAAGAAAGGAAAGAAACTGAGCTCAAATCTATGCTTCGCTGCTCACAGCATTTGCTGACTGGCAAACAGATACTGAGCGAGTGAAAAGGTTTAGGGATCTGACATCCTTTGGCAAGAAGAAAGCTCATCATCTGCATCCCTTGCAGCTGCTGATACTGGGCCAACACACTCCTACACTGATGTCAGTCATCTAAATGAGGGCCATACTTTAACTGATAGTTTAATCCCAGGAAATCTCTGCTGAATTATTAGCCAAGGCTCTGACTTCCACAACAACTGCACACAGCTCCTCAGGCACAGAGGAGATTCCCTAGCTTCTGATTCAGGCAGGGAAAATTCTGCAACTATTAATCTCTGGTGCAAAGTTTAAGCTTACTTTTAAGACAGATCTTTTTACACATGTTCACCACCACCATTGTTCTCAGTGAACAGAAAAGAATCACCCAGTCCCTCAAGTGACTAGAGCTGGGCTATGCCAGTAATAGTCATTAAGTGCAGCAAAATGCCATCTTGGCACTGAATAAACATATTCAGAATACACAAAAATACTGCAGCAACGTATCATCTTCCCTTCTAGTGGCTGGAAAGCTGAAGTCTGTTCAGCTTTCAGAGTCTCTTGTGGATATAATCATTTTATATATAACTGGAAAACTTGTCCATGACTCATCCGCCTGTATTACCAAGTGGACTTTTCAGTCCAATAGCCAGACGTCCGTTATGTGGGCTGCTGAATGATTTACATTGATTGAGCATGCACTGTGTGCAGCTCTTGCAAATTTTATACGCTGGCTGTATGGAGAATGAATGCTTGCTGATTATGCTCCAAATAGCAACAAACCCAATTACCTAAGCCACTAACTCCCAGTAAGGAAACCAGAAATACAGCTGTTGTTTCACTATCTTAAAGAAACATTTACTGCTTGGATCCTAAACTACTGTAAGTTGAAATAAATGGGAGGTTTACATTAGTAAAGAACAAGCCCATGAGTTCAAATCACCTCTTAATACCTGTTCTTAATTTCTTATGCTCTAGAGCTTGTATTCCAGAATGTTGTGGTTTAACACAGCAGCCAGCAACTAAGCACTAGACAGCCACTTGCTCACCCCTCCCTTTCTCCCCAGGAGAACGGACAAAAGGTAAAACTTGTGGGTTGAGATAAAGACAGTTTAATAAGACAACAATGAAATTATAATGATAATAATAAAGAATATGTAAAACAAGCAATACATATTTTTTTTTCTCACCACCCGATGACCGATTTGCAGCCAGTTCCTGAGCAGCGATCATGGAACTCGCAGATTTTGCAGAACTCTCCGAACTCAGGGAAAACAGACCAAACTCCCGGAAAAGTATCAAACTCCCACAAAAGTGGTTGCTGCCCCCCCGGTGAACCCCGATTTATATACTGAGCATGATGTCCATGGTATGGAACATTTCCGTTGGCCAGCTTGGCTGTCTGTCTGTGTTCCCTCCCAGCTCCCGCACAACTGCTCGTTAGCTGAATGTGGGAGACTAGAAAAAGTCCTCGACTTCTTAGCAACAACTGAAAATACCAGTGTATTATCAAGATTCTTCTCATACTAAATCCAAAACACAGCAGCTACTGGGATGAAAATTAACTCTATACCAGACAAAACCAGGACACAGAGTAAGGCCTCACCCCATCCCTGGGAAAGCAGACAAGAACACAGCTGCTTTGGGGGTCCGAGTGACTTCTGAGATGGAGCCACCGAGATGACGAAAAAAAGGTAAATTTGGGGGAGAAACACAAGAGCACTTCTGAATAATCTTGCGGTGAAAAAACTGAATTATTACACGCAGCCCGAATGAGCTTTGATATGAGGAATGGGTGCTAATGACTGCAGAAGAATAATTTGAAAAAAAGATTTTGTCTGAAAGCAATGTGTGGAGGTCACCTAGTCCAAATGCCTTTTCCACACAGGGCTAACTTCACACTAGATACCGAGACCCTGGGCCTAGTCCACTCCAGGTTCAATGTGGATTGAGATATCACATCTCTGGCACTGGTTCCAGTGCTCTGCCACTCTCACGGGGAAGAATTTTTTCCCACGTCCTACGGGAACTTCTCTTGTTGCAACATATCACTATTGCCCCTTATCCCTTCATTGTGCTCCTCTGGCCACTTCTGAGCACACCAGCTTTGTACCTGGTGACAGAACAGAACCATCACCACAGGCACTGCATGCAGAGCGGTGATAGCAGTGGGCCTGTACGGGTGCAAGTCATCACCACCAGAGGAAACAGCTGCAGTTTGCAGATTGAGAGCAGCTACAAGTTTAGCCAAGAGCCTCGCTTAATAGCTCATATTGCATTTCAGGGCTCTGACACACATGTAATTGTCTGACATCACCACACAACACTGCATCCACAATGCTGCTGACTCTGTGCTTCAGGGAAGGACTTCAAGCTAGGACTGGAATAACAGGAAAATCAGAAAAGGGTGAAGAACAAGCTTATTCTTTTAAGTTTTCAAAGCACCTGTCATACAAAACACTTCCTTTCATGAGCACCAGAGGAAGTTACACACTGCATCACAGAAATGAAAAAGCCAGAGGCTACCAATGTGACTGAAATGAGACCCCTCTGTTCTTTTTCACCAAGGACATTCTGAAGACCAATGGTTAAGTGACTTCCCATTCCAACCAATAATCAAATTGCTGTCCATAGCCAGTAAAGTTTTAGCTCCTGCCACAGACTCTGAGGTACACCCACAAATACATTCACCACTAAAAAACATGAGGGGTGAGGCACTCCCCCCCCCATCACACCGGTGCACGCATCAGGAGACTCAGTGTGGATCTAATCTCTTCAGTTTAGCAACACAATTGATACAGTTAAAAAAAACCAAAACACTCTTTTTTTAAATAAACTTTTGCATGTGAGAATCATCTGTCATCCAAAACTCTCAAGTCCTTTTTACAGATATTAATAGATAAGGCTCAACCATACCTTGGAACCCAAGATTGCTGCCAGCAGTTATCCGTAGGGTTTGGGAATTGGAAACAGTGCACACCACGAAAATGCAAGTTTCCCAGTTCACAAAAGGTACAGCTCCAACTGCATCAAATCAGGCAAAGCAGAAAGAAATTATGAAACTCCTCTTTACAAATGCGATTTGTGGATTCAATCCCTATCCCTTTCTTGCTGGAAAGATAAGGTGCTTTGGAGGATCACTCTGGAGGCCTGTTTATCCGCCCATTCTCTCTCCTGCTCTGCATCTTTCAGATGACTTTGTACAGTGGCTAAAAGAGAGGATATGAACAGATGGCTGTTTGCTCTGATAACTGTATCTACTCCTAGTCAGATTAATTGGTTACAACCCAGTTAAAGATTACAGTCTGGTAAAATGATACACACAGTCCTTCAGTTACTCTTCACAGTCCACGTGAAGAGACTAAAATACATTCCTAAGAATGAAAATGGAGTTTCAATCCATGCCAGAGATTGTGCAAAACACTTTGCTGTAGAGTACAGCATTTGTCCTTCCAGGCCAGTTAAAGAGTACAAAATTTACAGGAATATGAAGGTCAAATATAGGTTTAGAAACACAAGGCATTCATGAGGATCAACAAACCCTAGGGTATTTGACAGAATAGTATCAGTGTCATGACTACCTTTTGTTTATCCTGGCCTTGGGCATCAAGCTGCTTATGACACTTAGGGGCTGCAGCAGTATCTAATTTCACACCTCTTCTGATTATGCTGAGAAGAGATTCCCCGTCAAAAAACTGGGAACATGCCAGAAGACTGGAGCATTGTACTGATACTCACTGAAGAGGAGAATGAGTTGACTTCAGTAATTATAACTCTCAGTGCAAGGTAAGATAATGGCAAAAGCCATGCAATGCAATCAATAAAGAATGAAACAATGGGAATAGAAGTAGGGCTGGTCTACCCGATTATATAGAAAATAGACACTGACTCACAAACCTGATTGCATTCTCTGAGACTGCAGGATTGATTGCTAATAATAATCATGAAAGTCTAACAACTTTAGTAGAGTACTTGACATAGTGCTGTAGGGTACTCCGCTTAAAAAGGTGGCTCTTATCCTACACCAATGAAAGCACAATAAATGCAATAAAATCAGCTAACTGGCAAACTCACATAGATAGTGGGGAAACATGATCAGCTGAGGAAGCTTCTGGTGTTCTGCAGGGTTTCATTCTCTTTACATAGCCCATAGAGTTGGGGTTTTTCCTCCCTCTTCCATGAAAAGAGTTATGTACATTACATGTGTATATGTTTGTATGTGTGACACATGCCCATGTATGCTTATCATGCTGAGACTGGCAAAGGGTAAATGGACTTGACCACAAGTAAATTCAGCCCAGTAACACACAGCGCTCAAGCAAACGCAATGCAATATATGTAAGAATAGCAAGCACAGGTCTCACAGAATGAGAATGTATTATAGAAAACAACTTGAAAAGAAGTTGGGTTTACACAAAATTAAGTTATTACAGACACATCTGAGGAAGAAAACTGAGCGAGTACAATCCTTGTGCTTGTACTGTGCTGCGGGGGGGGAGCAGCAGCAATAGAGGAGCTCGTTTCTCAGGTCTTTGATTTACGAACTGGGGAGGAGGCACAAAGAAGTGAGAGCTCAAGAAAATGCTTTGCAGGAAAGGCCTATGGAGCTCTAGCTGTTCAAGATATCAAAAAGAAGACAAAAAGATGACTTGGTTACAGTATATAAATCCTTCACAAGGATAAAATGAGTATTAGAGAGCTCTTTCACATAGCAGATACACACACACAAAACCGCAGTGGTTCAAGCCAAGAAAATTAATTCATGAAATCAAACAAAGTTGTAATCTACAAGGTGATTAACCAAAGGAGCAAAGTACCCGGGGGAAGATTTTTCATCTTTGCTTGATGTTTCCAAACCAAGACTGGATGTCTTCATGGAGAACAGAAGCTCTAGTATGACTCTTCAGATCAAGGGGAAAACAAAACTGAAACTCTGCCAAAAGCACCAGTCTTCACCCTGTAGTGCTTGCCCATAGTTTACTTCAGAGGTTGCATGATCCCTCTCACTACGCTGAGATCCAAGTCTTTTTCTCAGTCCCCTACCCTCAGCTAAGATGCATCTTCTCCCACTACCAAGCCTCAGGTTCCTTTATACATAATCCACATATCTTTAAGCAGGCTCATGAGCAGGCATGACCATTTCTGAAAGAAAAAGTAACATTTTCAAGTAGATATCTAAAAACTCAGGTGAACACACATCACCCACATCCACATAATGAATAGCTATAACACATTCCTAACATGGACTTTGAACTGCTCTGAATCCTGACCTCATCTCTTCCTTTGCTACTAGAAGATGCACGGCTTGTGCCAGGCCAATACACGTGTTCCACACTCCCTGCCTCTCAAATCAAATCAGTGAAACAGATGACTTCATTTTTTCTTTTTTTAATCCGAAAAGAAATCCCAAGATCACACTAAAATGAGGTTTTTTTATTAGATCACATCCTCCTCTGTAACTTGGACTCCACCCCTGCCCCAGAGGGCAAGCAAGCCGTCGGAAACACACCCCGCAAACCCCGCAGCTAGAGACTGCCTTGTCCCTGCTCGGACACCGAAGGTCAGGCCGTGCCTCACGACACACGCCCTCAGCGCGTTGCAGAAACACGCAGCGTCCTCCCGCCGACCTTCACCCTACGCGAAACAGCTGCAGGATTAAACTGCCATTCATGGATACCCCCCCCCCCCACACACACACAACCGGCAGAGTGACACGGCGACTGGGCGTCCCCTCCCGCCTCCGAGGCCGGACACCCGCAGCGCGCCGCACCGCACGGCCGCGGCCAGAAAATGGCGGCCGGCCCCCCAGGGAGCGTTGGCGCGGGGCGCGGC
>Ga0065711_1004521_pt1 | contig 26908 bp, 22 predicted proteins | sample Hoacrofraction12_FD_59098 | JGI IMG/M metagenome (GOLD analysis project Ga0065711, IMG submission 59098) | Hoatzin crop microbial communities from Cojedes, Venezuela - Epithelial fraction 12 v2 (version 2) | ecosystem: Host-associated > Birds > Digestive system > Esophagus > Crop | place... | reverse complement strand
TGGAAGATTTCTTACAGTGATTTGCTGCCAATACATTGCAGCACCAGTAGAGAGCTGACTGACTTGAACAAGATATGATCACCACTTCATAATGCCATGCACGATTACCCCTGCAAATCTTATAATTATGACAAAGATATCAAAGGAAAGAAGGTAATTTGTTTACATACTGTCCAGAAACATTCAGTCTCTTGATGTGGAGCAAAACCTGAATCTCAATATGGAAGTCTTTAGAGTTACTACAACAAGACCAATCTGAGTTAACGGGGAAGGAATCAAAGGGGCTATTAATAAAGCAGTGCCGAGAAAAGTGCTACAGGGCACTGTGCTGCAGCATCTATTTACAATATGTTATAAAGGCTGCATTTATTTTAAAATTAACGCCTTTAAAAAGTGGCAAATTTTGTTTGGTAGAAAGTAACCCTCAAATTGAGTTTCCGGGTGATCTGGACCTATCTAAATCTTGTGAAATAACAACAGCCAAGCCTTCTGTTTTTCAGCTCAGCCAAAAAGCAAAGCTTAAACATAAACAGCACAAAAGCTTTGGCACTAAGCAGAATCTGTAATTCAGCACTGAGCCAGCTATTGAATCCCCTATACAATATCTTTGTACTCTGAGTTAAATTTCCTAACACCTACATACCCCATGGGGGCTTGAAACACCGCTGATGCTTGGTGCCCTGTGGACCTATGGCATAGTCTTTTCTACAAAGTGCTTACAGTACCAACAGCCAAGCAACATGGGCTTGTTTTGTCTTTATTCTCTGAGTACAGATGGTGCTCAGTTCTGCTAAGTTAAAATAAATATCAGGACTTAAATATAACAACTACATCCTCCAGACAAGTGATTGCATAAATATGCAGAATTTGCAGCCTTGCTTCCGTATGTAATTCTAACCTCATCTCACGTACATCATCAAGTAATGTTTTCCCCTTATTATCTTTCACTACCAGGCTCATTTCAGACAGCAAAGCCAGCTCCAGGCACATGCCAACTCTATGATAACAAATCATAGAATCATTAAGTTTGGAAAAGACCTCTAAGATCATCAAGTCCAACCATCAATCTAATCATCCATGGCTACCTCTGTAATCTATGACAGAGCTCAAAAAAGCTGTGCTTACCCCTCCAGCTGCTACAAAGGAAAAGGGAGAAGGTGTGTGCGATGAAGATTCAGAGGTTGCCGGCACATAAGCAACAGCTACTGATTTCTACTTTCCCATTCTGTTTAAGGCAGAAAGAGCAAGCCCCGCTCTTCATAGTTTTCCCATGAGTTTTCTAGCCCAGGTCTTCCACTTCGCCTGTTCATCCTGTTACATTAAGGAATAAAAAGGGGAACTGAAATAACTAACTAGACTATTGCTGTTGTGGGTATATATTTGTAAGGCCATACCCTTACTATAGTTAAAAGTTTTGGAATCTTGTAAGTTTAAAATTAACTACAGAAACTAAGAAACGTGATTTTGAATTATGTGTTATTGTTTCATTAGAAGGATGTACCTGTCCAAAGTAGAACCAGAGAGTGATGAATCATAAGAATAGCTAACGAGCTATGAAATGCTGCAGAGATTGCCAAAAGAAATGGGTAACTAGGGGAAAGGTCATTCCGGCACAGGGAGATCACAACCACCGACTCATGGACCACCTATCCCAGTATACCCCAGACTCAAAAGATGAAGAAACTGAGCATGTGTAGTAATTTACATGCTGGATGAAGAGACTTTAACCAATCATTTAATAGAATAACAATACATATGTATTAGAAAGATGAATATGGTAATGTTAAGTGTATAAATGACTGTTGATTTGTGAATGAGGTGTGCTGTCTTGGGACAGACACCCATATTTGCACAAACATGCAATAAAATACCTCTGCTCTGTGTGTATGTTGGCATACTGCACACCAGGTAAATGAACCCACATTTTTTGGGACAACAATCCCGTTTCCCATGGTAGAAAGCACTTAGTCTCAGCCAGGATCTGTCCTCACACCTTAGGATGGCAGTAGTCACAGTGCCTGCAATGACGGTAAGCCTGAACTGTCTATACCTGAAAAATAGGGGGTTTATAGGTATCCTCTGGTTTCAGTGCTTAACATTTGTTAAGGTTGCTTTCACTCTGTAGCTATAGCACCACTCTAAAGCATCATGGAAATACCCAATGAATCATTTTTTTCCTTTTGTCGTGTTACAAGACATTTTCTGATTTGCACCAGGAGAGCATGCAAGGTTTCTATGAAAGGAAAGGGTCAGGAAGGAGGCTGAGGTCATCAGTTTTTTCAGTTACACCTAGTTTTATCTACAGACTGTGTGACCCTTACCTTTGGCAATGGAGCTCAAAATGGTTCCTACAGAAGTCATTAGTACTTGTACTCCAGTGGTACCAAAAGCCATCAGGATCCAGACTCTGCTGAATGCAGTATGAACTCTTTGCCCTAGGGAACATTCCCTCTCCATCTTTCCTCACCCTTGTTGCATATTCTGCCCCCAAGGCAGAATGGAAGCAGTTAATGGCTCTAATAACAACTGCTGTTACTGTTACATGAACAGTTCCCGCTGCAAACTCTGTAGATGCCAATACTGATTTCTCTTCAAACACTGTACTAATTTCATGGCATTCAGCTGTCCTCACTGATGGCAAAATGTCACCGTTTAGAGCAGAGCAGTAATAAACAGAGTGGCAGATGCTCTCTATTAACCCCCACCCTCCCACCAGAGGAAGAGAAAAGGGAGAGAGACTTACAAATTGAATATAAAACCCAGCTTTACTAATAACAGTAGTAAGACTAATAATATTCATAGTAAGAGGAATAATGCAAAATATACAAAACCGATACTGAGTTTCCTGGAGTTGGGTGCTGGCTGCCAGGCAGCGCTAGGAAGTCCCGGACTGGCCTCGGCAGTAGACAGGAGCTGGACTCACAAATGCACAGATCGGAAAGTGGATCAGGATCACAGGCAGGACAACAAGCAGAGTCCTCTTCAGAAGCCGTCCATGGATGAAGAGAGCGAGACCCTCGTGATCCCCCAGCTTTAAGCTGAGAATGACACGTGTGGCATGGAATACCTTGTTGGTCAATATCGGGTCACCTGTTCTGTCTGCCCCTCCCTGCAAATGCAACCCTTTATGACTCCTCACTTAAGGGACCTAAGAGGTCTATCGATGACCTTGGCTGCTATAGTAATAATTAGAAACAGGGGCCTTTTTCTGCATTCCTTTCCCACCGTTAACTCAGTAAGACTATAAACATTAGGTGTTACTATCTTTGGAGCAGACAGTGTCTGTGAAATATGCAGCCAACTCCAGAAGAATGCAGCTAATTAGAAGAATTCAGCTGTAAGGAAGATTCACGAAAAGAGAATCATTTCTGTTTTAACCAAAACCGGGACACTAAGTCTGAATTGCAAACTGGGCTCTCTTCTCCACTCTTGCAATTTTCTACCCATCCAGTTTTTCTTCCTTTTAATTGACAAGGAGAGCTGGTGGAATTCCCATTCCTGGGCAACCTAATCTAATTTCCACGTTGGCACTGCTTCAGGCAGCGGATTAGGCTGGAGAACTCCAGAGATCTCTTCTAACTTGAATTTTTCTCTGATTCTACATTTTATAAAAGCAGGTGTGTTGGGTGTCTATGTCCAGATGTTGGCTGCAGTGGGGGCTGCAGGAGTGGTCTCTGTGAGAAGAGGTCAAGGGCTGCCCCTGCATCAGACAGAGCCGGCTCCTAAACAGACCCACCACAGGACACAGCTGAGCCCATCAGCAACGCTGGTGGCACCTCTGGGAAAACATAGTTAAGAAAAGACAAAAAAGCACACAGGAGCTGAGAGGAGTGAGAAAAATGTGAGGAAAAACAACTCTGTTCACACCAAGGTCAGTAAAGAAGGAGAGGGAGGAGATGCTCCTGGCACCGGAGCAGAGATTCCCCTGCAGCCTCTGGAGAAGACCTTGGTGAGGCAGGTTGTGCCCCTGCAGCCCACGGAGGTTCACAGTGGAGCAGATCTCCAACTGCAGCCCGGGGAGGACCTTACACCGGAGCAGGTGGATGTGCCTTGAAGGAAGCTGAATCCCATGGAGAGCCCGTGCAGGAGCAGGTTTTCTGGCAGGACCTGTAGCCCCTGGTGACCCACACTGGAGTAGTCTGTTTCTGAAGAACTGTACCCCATGAAAAGGACCCATTTTGGAGCAGTTCATGAAGAACTGCAGCCCATGGAAAGGACCCACCCTGGCGAACTTTGTGAAGGACTGTATGCTGTGGGAAGGACCCCACGCTGAAGCAGGGGAAGAGCATGAGGAGGAACGAGCAGGAGAGACGAAGGGTTACAGACTGACCGCAACGCCTATTCCCCATCCCCTGCACTGAATGGGGAGGGAGGAGGGAGAAGAGTTGGGAAGGAAGGAGTGAAGTTGAGCCTGGGAAATAAGGGGGAGGTGGGGAAAGGTGTTTTTAGTTTTGCCTTTGTTTCTCACCATCCTGCTCTATTTTTAATTGGCAATGGACTGTATTAGTTCTCCCCAAGTCAAGTCTGTTTTGAACGTGATGGTAATTGGTAAGTGATCTCCCTGTCTTTATCTTGACCTGTGAACTTTTTCATCTTATTCCTCCCCCACGCCCCATCCTGTTGAGGAAGGGGAGTGAGAGAGCGGCTGAGTGGGGGTCTGGCAACCAGCCAAGGTGAAACCCACCACAGCAGGTATTGAACTTTGCAAGCAATTGCAACCATGCCCTGATTGCTTTAAGCACATGACCAACACTGTAGAATTCCTAGTGGCATTTATTCAGGTGCGTAAAGGTGTCAGGATATGCACTTTAATGATTGTACTAGATCTCCACCACTGCCAAATCCCTTGAGTCTGTGCACAGCAGAGTTCAAAAGGTGTTACACTCTGCCACTCACAGTATAATATTCTAACACATAAAAATACGTGTCTTGTATGCTACAACTGTACATCTATACTTCTTTATGCAACCATGAACTTAAAGGTCTTTTCCAACCTAAATTATTCTATGATTCTATGATGCAAATAGATTTCAATGCCAGTATTTTTTTTACACAATGTTGAGGGAAATGTGAGTGAAAGAAAATCCTGCAGCAAGGTTTTTCTATTTACAGTTAGACAGGCTACTTAAATCATTTAATATCACTCAAACCATTTAATAATTTCCTAATTTAATTGAGAAACAGTAAAAGTTTTGATTATCAATTTAAGTTCTTTGCTTTCATTGCTGATCTTTTGGGTGAACAAATGCAAGCATGATGCATAAATGTAACATAGACTATTTCTCAACAGGGTGAAGTAAACCAAGAAAACCCAGTAGTAAGGCAATACTAAATGATGGCAAACGGCCGTTACTTACTGCAGACTGAAGGACTGATTGGTTTCACACACAAAGGTGAGCAGGAATCTCCCTTTCTCCACTGCAGCTGTTTTCTTTGTAATTTTTAATCCTCTGCTCTCACTAGTGCCCACTTTTTTTCCAGAAAGAGGAAAAAAAATATTTCTTGTAGCACCGAGGATGGAAGGACTAAGGAAAGTACAAGCTTGGGAAAAGACTGCACACATTTACTAGTGAGTACTGTGCAGCGTTTATCTTGCATGTGTTGATAAAACCTGCTTCTAATGCTTGAAAACTGGGCATTTGTAGATCAAACAAAAACAAACCTCCAGAAACTTAGCAACTGCAGAACAGGGTTACAGGACCCGATGACAGCTGAGGAATTAGCAATGCCAAATGACGTATGTCACATTACATTCGCAACATCAGATCTAGCCACCCCTGCTTGCAACATATACCAGCACTAGCCTGCACGTAAAGAATAGGAAAAAACAAGAGGTGAGTTGGTAAAAAAAGCTTGGATGGAAACATGACTTTTCCTGGGGAAGAGAGGGGAAATGCTATATTATTATTGATGTATTTAATATGACAAATATGACAGCTGTTTGTGACACACCGTAGACATGCAAGGTCCTGCTGGAAGGAACCTGTCTCTGTAAGTGTGTGCAAACAACCTGGATGCAGACCATGAACCTGTAAACAAAGGTGGAAAGGTCTGCTTTTGAGTAGTAATGGTGTGGGCAAACATGGCATGAGAAAATAATTGTAGCTCTGTAACTGGAAGTTCCCCATCTCCCAAGACTACACCCAACTAACCAACTCTGCAAAAGGATGTTCCGTGGGGATTTGAATTTCTGAGCATTACTGCCACTAATTTTATGTGTTAGCCGACCAGAGCAAGTCTTTTCCCTCCAGTCTGTTGTGCTTCAGGCTAGTAGATATTGCTTATACACAGCAGTGTATAAAGATGATCAGTTGATTTTGAAAGTGTACCTCTTACTCATAACAACTGTGGAGCAACTTATACCAGGATTCAGACTGACAAGGAGATGAAGACACCACTGAGAACAGAAGGAGCTCAGAGTGGATTTCAGCTTAGGTATCTAAAGACCGGTGTGATAAACCTCAGTTTTATTGTTCTAATAAGAATACAGAGACACAAGAATAAGTAATAAATACATATAGGAAGTTGCAAACTTCTCGAGAAGCATTTGCACATCTGCATCTTTCCAGTTACAAGTAAGGAAAAAAAAATCCCCCGTTTGATGTCATCTGCGCATTCAGTGCTTAGACTCTCATTGGAATGATTAAGAAGATGCTAGATTATATAGGGTTTTTTCACCGTTTTTTGACTGCTAACAACAAGTTACTAAGACTAGCAAATGACTCTGCCTGAAAGATTAGTCTGAAGTTTATAATTGAGATGAACAAAAATAACAAGCTGGATTTCCCTTCCCTGCCAGCCCATTCATGTTGAATAGCACCAGCAGCATTTTTCATGTGATGATACTGTTATTTTGTTCCTCCAGTTTATAAATAAAATACTTCTATCTTCACCTCTCTCTGCCATTGCTCACCTCTGTAGATCCCATGGGAAGAATCAGGGCACTGCTTTCTTCTCTATCAGGCAAACAGTGTTAGCTGCCATCATCCTTGACATTCAGGACCTGAGCCGTCTGCTTCTTTGTTTCACCTTCTGTGTGGAAAAAGCAGGTACAATAGCTCTGCAGGATTTATTTTTAACCAGCTTATTTACCTTGCTCCATCTGTTCAAAGCAAACAAACCTTGTGAACAGGAGAGGTAAGAGGCTGGGCTAGATGTACGGGGGTGGTTACCTCTGTTCTGTTTTATGCATCTCCTGATCTTCAGATTTAATAAACAAGGACTTCTTTCAAGCTCTGTGCAATCATTAACTCATAAACATACCTGTGAAGGAACAGGTAAGAAGCAACCATTTCACAAATAAGACAACTCAAAATATAAGTTCTGGGGGGGGAAAACTGTGTTCCTAACTTGGGCTGGACAATCTGAGCGAAAACTGCCATGAGTGTGGCAACTGAGGTTTTTAACCTGGGTTAGTACTAAATGAATACATAAAAGGGAAACTTAAGGATAAAACAAATCTCCTTCCCTCTATTTAAACCTCAGATTACTTATGTTTGTCTTAGCACAAAGTGTGAAGAGCATACTTTCATTCTTTCTTTGAAATGTAAACACATCCTAAATGGAGGCAAGGAATTTCAGAGGTAGCTACTGATTTTGACTATGAATTTATATGTTGAGTTTGAAGTTGTTTAAGAGACATTTTAGAAATGCTGTCTCTCTGACTGCAGCTGTATTCAATATAAAATGGAGGTGTATGGCCATCACAGCTTCTTGGCAGCCAAAGACTTCTTTGAGGAAGCTTGGGGAAAATTACTTACCCTTTGTCTGCAAAACAGAAGTCGGATAAAATGCTGGTGAACTGTGGACTTCCCTTCCCTAGTACTGCTGATAAGAAAGGAGAAAAAGCTATAATTATTTGTTCCTTGCCAGCATGTGTACAAACTGAAATCAAAGTTCTGTCTTCTCTGAAGGGCCTACTTGGAGTGAACTGTTTCCTACAACTGAGATCAGGGTTTCCCCCACCGCAAAGTACTCCTTTTAGCTTCCCTCTTACGTGCAGTGTCTTCCAGCTGAGAAAACCCCAGCTCCTTTTGTCCACTGCCATTTAACTCTTGGTAGGCCAAGTTCCAGATTCTCTGGAAAAACTGTCTGTTTGATTTGAAACTCAACAATCCTGTTTTAGGTTTCACAGAGACTTAAAAAATTTGGACTTGATAAAATACCCCAACACATGTGTCCACAGCCACCGAGTGAGCTTATGTCTAAGCTAGCCTGAAACTACAGCTTAGGACTTGTTAAATTAGTTCCCTGTGATGTCTGCACAGATTGTCTGACCCACTGGCTCTCTTCGAGAACAAGGAAATACTTCCCATGTCATGAACTTCCTTTTTGGTATAGGGCGATCAGACTTACAATTGTCTGAAAGAGAAAGAATGCTGTACTATGGGGCTCCAGCTCTGAAGGTCACAAGGAGAAGGCAGGAGTTATTTCAATTGGTAATGGCAGAAAATATTCATTCAAATACATTCAGCATGTCAAATGGCATTTTAAAAATCCTTTGAGGGCAAGATGGACACAGCTGCAGGCGACTGCTTTTGTCTCAGCAGGAATAGGGCACAGAGGGGTCACATTTGCTCAGGCCTGAATCATCTTGCACAAATCACACTAGAAAGATCTTTCTAAAGGCTTCTTGAAAAATGTCAGATTTGACAACCTCAAGTTCAACTCTTAAAACTAGGACAGAGAAAATCTCATAAGATTAAAAAATAATAATAAAAAAGTCTTTCTGGTAATTCAAAAGGATACAAAAACAGAAGATCTGTGTTTCAGGAAATACATTTTAGTTGCTGTTGCATGTCAGGAATAACTGTAACTTCATACAGTCTTTTTCACAGTGGTCCTCCCAGTTGTCTTCACTGCAGACAGCACACCCAGAGTATTCAGGGTCAGTGGGCTGTGTCAGGAAATGACTCCAAGGAGCTTTGCGAGATTAAAAGTTGGAGCCCTTTAGAAGTTATTTTCTGTTCCAAATAATAGCTTCAAAATCAAATTTTACGTGGCACTGAGACATGCTTAAGAGAAATGCTGGTTTTAGATATGATGCTGCCTTCATTATGGTTACCTCACTTGTGCTGAGACAGGCTGGCTGCTTTGACAGTAACGCACTGGCTGTAAGTCTTGCTGTGTATTTTAGTTCTTTTATGCCAACACACGGGTAAGTAGCTCTCTAGCCTGTAGTAAAATGTCTTTTACTTCCTGAGATCAACACACACGTTAGTACTGAAGCCAGAGCAGCCACAACCAGTATTTTAGCCACTGCAAATGAAAATAAAACCTAATCTGATATGGCAGAGTTTGCACTTGCTAAAAAAGTCCTTTTGGCAATTTTCATGTTGATGACCTCCTCTGCTCATATCAGAAGGTTATGGCCTAGCAGTTTCCAATTTCTTTGCTCATTGCCTGTCTGAAATCACGCTGCCTTTCTTTAAAATGATTCTAAATCTTTTCCCTGGAATGATTAATTTAACAATACTCTACTCTTCCATGGTATTTAAACACACTTAGACATGCTCAAGAATTAACCTTTATAGCCTCCATTATGAATTCATGGCTATCATACTTACTACACAAATTAGTTACTGTTAGATGTTCAAACAATCAATTTCATGCTTTCTCTCATGCTTTGGGCTTACAAAAATATTTACAGAGCTCTCTTTTATTAGCTTTTCTCAAATCCGTCATTAAAATTTTTTTGTCACAATGCAAAAGCCTTGGCAACAGCTTATACCCTGTGCTGGCTGCCTATCACACTCATCAGTATTGCTTCACTGTTGCCTTAAATTCCCTCCGTGACTGCATCCATCTGTTGTTTCTTGTCTTACACCTCAAAAGCAATTTGGGGCAGGATTACCTTTTCATTTCAGATTTTTATTGCTTCAGTCACAATGGGATCGTTTTCTGTGACTGAAATTCCAACATCCAACATGCACAGTAGTGAACAAATGGGGACACAGATAGGAAAAGGCAAAATGACTTGCCTAGAATATCCTGTGATGGCTTGGAGTCAGGGCACTATCCATCTTTCTGTGTTTACATCCTTTTTCTGACAGTTGTCATCCTTCTAATTACAGAGAAAGTCCAAGCATTCTAGCAAGGATGAAAAATCAAATTTAAAAAAGGAAGGAAGATTACAATGCATAATTCTAGGGAAAGGGAAGAGTTACTCATCCAATTTTCCAAGAGCTTCAGAGCTCTAGCAGAGCTCATATAAAACATGTCATGGGTGCTCTTAACCACTAGGAGCCGTATTCAGACCATCTCCTGCCTATAATGGACCTGGCAAATTTTACCGCTTGGGTCAAGGGAACAGTTAAGATCTTCTGTCATCCAGGGCTGCCAGATGCTGCAATCACCTACGCTTCATCCATCCTTGTGTTTGGGATTGCCAGGCTCCCAAGACACCCAGGAACGCTCTACATGTCCCAGCCTGAGCTAAGACAGAAGCTTCGTGGTAACACCAACTCATGAAGAGGTAGCTACCTCCAGTCTAGATTTCCTCGCTGTCTCAGTGAGATCCCGTCACACCCAGTACACACAGACAGTATTGACAGAGCTGGAGGGAGGGGAAGCTTTTCCACTGAATCTTACACAAAAACTTTTGGCAAAATTTGCAAAGAGAGGGTTGTAGGCCTTTCTGCTTCTGGAGAGGTTTGTAGCTATAACCGCTACTTCTCAGGAAGCCACTTCAGCTAAAGGACCCGTTGCCATTAATGACCCATCCTGTTTTCACAAAGCTCTGGACTTCACAAAGTTCTGGAAAGGGGGCAAACATGGCTTGGCTAGGATTGTCAATCGCTATGGGTTAATATGCTGTTTTGCTTTCAGTTTGTCTAAAAACCTGATGACACCGGGTGCTTTGATTGTTTTAAATATTCATTCTTGTAAAGCTTTAAATGTTTCTTTTGGGTGATTTTGTACTCCTGTGATACCATTTCAAAGCTCAGATATCACAAATTCCTTTAGAAAAGTATGCTAGGTCAGCTGAAAAAAACTTGGGAACTCTCTATCCAGTACCTGCTTTACCAAACAGGCTTCAAAATATGAGGACCTTAAGGTAAAAAATCCAGATCTTTGCCACTTTTCTCAATCAAATTCTGTCCAGTCTAACCAGTTAGCACACACACAAATTTACAGGACAAATTCACAAGCTTGTACAGAATTCAAAAGCTCAGAAAATTATTTAGAAAGCAAACCTTGTGTTCACTTTTTCATTATCCAAGGAAGTAAATAATAAATCTGCATTTAAAAATAGATGTTATGGCCATGATTTATTATAGCAACTTCCACAGCCCCACTACATTGGCCACCTCCCTGGAAGCTGAAACACATCATCTCGTATTTCCCAGCCTGCTGCAGATGTGAGTGAGGAGGATTTATTAGTGGACACTTTGAAAGGTATTTAACTTCCGTGTGATACAACAAGATTGCAGTGCCATGAGGTTCTCGTATAAAGAAAAAGCACTTAATAAACACCTAAATAAGCAATTTGGTCCCACAAGGCTTAGAGTTCAACAGGCGTAAGCCAAACGCCGCTTGCTACAATTGCAGGAATGAGAAGAAGCAGCACTGAAGGAGTCTTTAATGAAGTGTGTGGCATCAGAGTGACCAGTGTGTTACAGCCTGGGCATCGATTTGAATCTTGCTTGGCAAAAAAGTTGAATGTCATCTGGCTCAGCTATCAGCTGTATCCATTTATACCTGATCATTCAGACTAAAGGTTCATAGTTGGGTGGATATGCTGCTTGCTATGTCTCTCTCTTGTGTGCTAATGGCTACTGAAATCGCCATGCCTTAACCCTGCTGCCTATGACATACCACAGTCTTCATGTATTTGCAGTCAATGGCTCGATGTCCAAGTGGAGACCAGTGACGAGCGGCATTCCTCAGCAGTTGTACTGGGACCAGTGTTCTTTAACGTCTTTGTTGGTGACATGGACAGTGGGATTCAGTGCACCCCCTCCAAGTCTGCAGACAACACCAAGCTGAGTGGTACGCTCAACACGATGGAGTGAAGGGATGCCATCCAGAGGGATCTTGATAGGCTTAAGGAGTGGCCCATGCGAACCTCATGAAGTTCAGCAAGGCCAAGTGCAAAGTCCTGCACACAGGTCGGGGCAATCCCAAGCACAGATACATGCGGGGCGGCAAATAGATTGAGAGCAGCCCTGAGGAGAAGGACTTGGGGATATTGGTGGATGAAAGCGCAACATAACCCAGCAATGTGTGCTTGCAGGCCAGAAGGCCAGCCGTATCCTGCGGTGCCAAAAGTAGCGTGGCCAGCAGGTCAAGGGAGGGGATTCTGCCCCTCTACTCTGCTCTGGTGTGACCCCACCTGGAGTCCTGCGTCCAGCTCTGGACTCCTCAGCACAGGAAAGACATTGACCTGTTGGAGCGGGTCCAGAGGAGGGCCACAAAAGTGATCAGAGGGCTGGAACACTGGAACACCTCTCCTGTGAGGAAAGGCGGAGCACGTTGGGGCTGTTCAGCCTGGAGAAGAGAAGACTGCGGGGAGACCTTACTGCAGCCTTTTAGTACTTAAAAGGGGCCTACAAGAAAACTGAAGAGGTACTTTTTGCAAGCACCTGTAGTGCTAGGACAAGGGGCAATGGCTTTAAATTGAAAGAGGGTAGATGTAGATTAGATATAAGAAAGAAATTCTTTACTGTGAGGGTTGTGAGGCATTTGTAGCATGTGATGTTGACACACAGCCTGTTTCATGACACAGCAATCTCATGGCTGCATACTATTTTTTTTAAATCAGCTACACAGAGAAGTCTTTCTAGTGGCTTGCAAAAACTTGCGCAAGTAATTTTTGAGCACCAGCACCAGTGAATCCTGGTTCCCTGGAGACTTAGAGTCATAGAATCATAGAATGCTTTGGGTTGGAAGGGACCTTCTTGTGCTGGGGGCTCCAGAGCTGGATGCAGGACTCCAGGTGGGGTCTACCCAGAGCAGAGTAGAGGGGCCGAATCACCTCCCTCGACCTGCTGGCCACAATTGTCTTGATGCAGGCCAGGATACGGTTGGCCTTCTGGGCTGCAAGTGAACATTGGTGGCTCATGTCAAGCTTTTCATCCACCAATATCCCGAAGTCCTTCTCAGCAGAGCTGCTCTCAATCCCTTCATCCCCCAGCCTGTATTGATAGTGGGGGTTGCCCCAACACATGTGCAGGACTTATGCCCTGATTGACTGACTTCCATATCTAAGGACCTCGGTAGTGGGGAAGATTATGGAGCAGTTAATCTTGAGTGCACTCACTGGGCATGTGAAGTACAACCAAGGAATCAGGCCCACCCAGCATGGCTTCATGAAAGGCAGGTCCTCCTTGACCAACCTGATCTCCTTCTACGACCAGGTGACCCACCAGCAGATGAGGGAAAGCCTGTGGATTTTATCTACCTGGACTTCAGTGAAGCCTTTGACACTGTCTCCCACAGCATTCTCCTAGAGAAGCTGGCGGCTCATGGCTTGGACAGATGTACTCTTCACTGGGTAAAAAACTGGCTGGATGGCTGAGCCCAGAGAGTGGTGGTGAATTAAGTTAAATCCAGTTGGTGGCTGGTCATGAGTGGTGTTCCCCAGGGCTCAGTTTTGGGTCCAATCTTGTTTAACATCTTTATCAATGATCTGGATGAGGGGATTGAGAGCTCCCTCAGTAAGTTTGCAGATGATACCAATTTGGGCGGGAGTGTCGATCTGCTCAAGGGTAGGAAGGCTCTGCAGAGGGATCTGGACAGACTGGATCGATGGGCCGAGGTCAACTGTATGAGGTTCAACAAGGCCAAGTGCCAAGTCCTGCACTTGGGTCACAACAGCCCCATGCAACACTATAGGCTTGGGGAAGAGTGGCTGGAAAGCTGCCCAGTGGAAAAGGACCTAGGAGTGCTGGTCAACAACCAGCTGAACATCAGCCAGCAGTGTGCCCAGGTGGCCAAGAAGGCCAAAGGCTTGGATCAGGAACAGTGTGGCCAGCAGGAGTAGGGAGATGATCGTGCCCCTGTACTCGGCACTGGTGAGGCCGCACCTCAAGTACTGTGTTCAGTTTTGGGCCCCTCACTACAAGAAGGACATCGAGGGGCTGTAGCGTGTCCAGAGAAGAGCAGCGAGGCTGGTGAGGGGTCTGGAGAACAACTCATAAGGAGCAGCTGAGGGAGCTGGGGCTGTTTAGTCTGGAGAAGAGGCTGAGGGGGGACCTTATCGCTCTCTGCATCTACCTGACAGGAGGCTGTAGTGAGGTGGGTGTTGGTCTCTTATCGCAAGTAACTAGCGATAGTACAAGAGGAAATGGCCTCAAGTTGGCATCAGGGGAGGTTTAAATTGGATATTAGGAAAAATTTCTTTACTGAGTGGTCAGACGTTGGGACGGGCTGCCCAGGGCAGTGGAGGAGTCCCCATCCCTGGAGGTGTTCAAAAAACGTTTAGATGTGGCACTTCAGGACATGCTTTAGTAGGCCTGGTGGTGTTGGGTTGATGGTTGGACTTGATGATCGTAGAGGTCTTTTCCAACCTTAATGATTCTAAAGAAGCAAAATCACCAAGTGAAGCTTTTCCCACAATAGCAGTAGCAGCACCTACAGGATGTCCCTCCCCTCCCACCTGGATTCCCCAATGGTGCAGGAGTTTCCAGCCCTTTGGTAAGTATGCTTACAGGTGCTGTATTTTCTAGCGATCTCCCTATTTCCACAAAGGTGACATGAACTTCTTTTCAGCATTTTGCCTTCTGTCATATTTGACTGAAAACATATTTAAACATTATTAGCAAGAGGACGAAGGATGGGTGAAAATCCATCAAGTGCCGTGGTTCTGCAAGTCTCCGTAGAAAACCAATCAGAAAATAAGCAAGCATCAGAGGAGAGACGGGAAGACACAGCTCTCATCAGGCAGAATCAAAATGCTCTGATAGTGAAAAATAAGAACTGTCTCACTCTCTGTGAAGGTTTCTTTTTCCAGGCAGCACAGAACATCCAAAAACAACCTTTTCCTCTGGAATCCAGCACTGACTGGATTTTTTTGCTCAGCTTGCATGTATTGTTGCTGTAGGCAGGAAGCATGCCGGTCTTTGTGTGGTCTCCATGACAAAAAGCAAGAATAGATAGGTAGACTTGCAAAATCTGCTTTTGATTTCTCTGCGTAGAGAAAATAAATTCTGTAGAGGGGGCACAGAGAAGGGCTGACAGTTTACTGGAGGCAGCAAGAAAACCTCCTTTGGCTACGTTCCCAGTAGAAAAACATTCATTGTCGTCATGCTAGTTGTGTCACACACATCTGTACCTTTTTGTGCTTTTCAAGGAGTTATTAGTTGCTGCCACAGATGCAGCTCCTGTGGAACTAGCCTCCCTACTCTGCAGGCTTAATGTTTGCAAACAAATGCACAGTCATTTGTTTGTGCTCAGCTGCATGGACAATACAGACAGAGTTATGTGCAAACAACACCTCGCCTTGTAGGCAGCCAGTCACATGCCTAACATTAAGCGTAAGTCATGTGCAAACTCATCGCTGGCCCTTGGCCAAATCCCTGCTTACCCTCCCGTATACAAATATACAACATGAGGTGGCACTGATTACCTAAATCGAAACTCTCCGTTGTTTTGTTGAAGCAACAAACTGTAGCTCCTTTTGGTCTTTGCCAGCACACGGGTGGGAACAGCCATCTTGGTCCCAAATTACACGCAGAAGGCAGCACACTTGAGCTTCTTGCTACATTACTACAGCATCTTAATGACTTCTAACAACAGTTCAGAGTCCTCCTACCCAGGCCTCGCAGAGCCTGGCCCCATGGCCTAGTAGTTGTGGGTAGCAGGTGGCCTGAATTGCTCTCATGAACTCAGTATGCCATGTTATTCCATCTGTCACAGGCACCATAAGGTATGTCCGCCCTATATATTAAGCCTGCCGTGCAGGGTGAGCTGCCCAGCTGAGGCTGATGTCTGCTCATGAGTTCCTCCAGCCCCCTCATTTCTCTGTCTCCTGGATCACTGAGCAGAGCTGAGCTCAGGGATCAGCTCAGCCAGAGGAAGTAGCAGCTGAACAGCAGTTTGGAGCAGCTCAGTGCCATCCCAACCCACCCCACCAAGTTCTGAACCTGGGGTCTCCTAAATACTTTGACCCTTCGCTGAAGAGCAGTGTGCCCTGGGGATAGAGGTTTTACAGCATGATCAGCAGGCCCAGGTTTAATATGAGGCAAACGCAGCCATAGTAAGCTGGCGGGTGAAGTCTTTAAAGTTACAGCAAAAGTATAATTAAATATATGTAATTATATATATATTTAGACTTGGTTTAGGATATAGCCTAAAAAAAAAAGGTGGGTGTGATTCAGTGCGTTTTCCAAACTGTACATACGATTACCAGCACTCTGGGATTCAGGGAGGGCGAGACCTCACTAATAAAACTGCTTGCTGAGATCTGACTTTGAACCGTTTCGTGCTTGTAGTCAAGGTGCTGTTTGTGCATGGCCCAAATAGTGCAAGGGGGGCAATGCAGCAACCAGCTCCTCTCCCAGGAAGAATTGCCTCCAGGCTCCTGTGGGAGCAGAGATTGCTTGTACCCGTTGCTCAGCGGAGCACGAGAGTATCTGAGTGCCATCCCCTCACTTGACAGGCCTTGAGATGTGGTTTCGGTGGGTACTCACTGATTTAAGCATTCTGGCTAGAGGTTGTAGCACTTCAGATACGCTTTTTAACTTCAAAAAAGGCACATCTGACAGTGCAAATTAGTCACAGCTAAGGAAAACCTAAGAAAATGCATTAAAATTAGAGCAAAGACCTGGCTTCCAGGAGACACTAGTGTTTCCATTAGCTGCAAAATACGGATAAGATTTTGTGACTGTTTCCTACTTACATTTCGAGAGCCAGAGTTGCTGGATAATGCCTTCAACCAGAGGCTCGAGTGCTTCACACCCCAGTTGTTTTCCATGATTTTTGCACTAATCACTTCTTGAAAATTCAGTTCAAGCCCATGTTTATCTCTAATGTAGGGATGCTTTAGGAGTCTGAGGTATATTCTTCTTGCATCAGTCTATTTTTTATCACTACAAGGCTTTTCCTGCTGTGCGGGTCTGCAGTAAGGTCCTTGCTGTGAAATTCTTACCTTCTGAGGTACTGTAGAGGAGGAAACCTGAAGGGAAATGTCCCTTTTGCAGGTTGTGGGGAGGCCTTGTGAGCCAAGGCAGAGCCAGAATGCAGATGAGGTCAAAAGGATGCATGCTAGTGCCAGACGTGTCCACCTCTCACTGCTCGCGCCGCACGCTGCAGCTAGAGCAGGATATTTCACCAGGAAGGAAGTCACCTCCTCACCCCCGGTGGGATTTCCCCTGCTACGCAGATGGCTCTGGTGTGATGTGAAAGTCCCACCGCTTCCTAAGCAATTCTTCATCCCCCTCCTGTACCATCAGCAGCTGCTACCTCACTGCTGAGGCTGCTTTCAGGTTTTACAGAGAAATAGTTACAGCAAAGGGTGCTGGGCGACTGTTAGCAGCCTTGCCCAGGCAGCAGCATCCGTAGGATGAGCAAAGATCTGGCTACAATAAAGAGATCTTAGGGCCTTTGGTTTACAATCCAGCTCTAGTGGTCTGCCAAGGAAGAATTTCGCAAGGTTATGTTCAGGACCGGCAATTAGACAGTATCCAGAGGCTTCCCAGAGAGGGAAAGAGGTGGTGGATTTTTCTTTCTTATTAAAAGGTAGGAGTTTGTTTTCTGACAGCTGGGCTGCATTTAAACAGCCTGGCAAAACCTTACATCAGTTTAAAGGTGCGCTTTACTACAAAGGGGTTTCTGCTACAAAAAAACCACTGGGGAAGTAGGCTGGTTTTTACTAAAATATTTTGAATTATCATTCTAGCAGAGGAAACAAGAGAAAAGGCAAACTCAAAGTTTCACGTTGTCTTCCCCATAGAGAATAATCCACCACTGTCTATCACACGCGGTGTAGGTGGGTGGGAAAGGAGGAGGTGAGCTCCTACTGGACCAGGACATGGGAGACTTGGAAGGAAGATGGCAAGTTCTTTGATGTTACGGTGTACAGAGGCAATACTTAGCCAGCAGTAATGTCCCAACAGCACAAAATACCACAAAATCCTCATAACAAAGACAGAGCTGATTAGCCATGAAGAAACAATTACTTTAAAGGACAGATAAATGAAAGTTTCACCATTTACCTGAAGCCTCATATCATGAACACATTAATCAGAAGGAGAGCAAGGGATGGATCCCAGAGTGAAGGAAACGGACAATGCCAAAAACAGTTCTATGAAGATAAATCACCACAGAGGAAGAGCATGAATATTAATTTAGTAATGAATATTCATTTGTGTGTGCGTGCTCTTTAGGGCCTTGAGATAAATCCCTTTTGGGGTCCATCTACCAGAGTCCTGTGCAGTGCTGGGGAATTTGCTCCTGAAATTCAGGGCTGAAATCAGAAACTGTGTGGTCCTACACACAAGAAGCTACAGCTATATATACATAAAGTTTTACACTTTGGAGAGGTGGCAAGCAATGTCTGCAATAGCTTTCAGTTGCTTAAACTTTATAGTGAAGTAGACTGAAAATAGGAGGTGTGGGAAGTGGGCTGGACAAGTATGAATGATTCTGGACCAAACAGTCTGAGTAAGATGACTGAAAGCAAGGATTTGAGCTAGAGATCCTGAAAAGCCACTGGAACACAACAAGACCTGGGAAATTACCTTCCTCCAGATACGGCTGAGCATGACTATCCTTTCCTTTGCAGCTGAGATGACAGTTTCCTACCTGAGCTGTTGCTGTAAGCATGGTGGCTCCTTCCTATTTTGCCAATGTGTTTCTTTCCACCCGCCATGAACAATTCCCTGCTGGTAGCACCCTGCATCACCTCTCGCATGGCTTTCAGCCAGGCCTTGGAAGACGCAACACTCAATGCTTCTGGTTGTGAACTGACGCACAATGTGCAGAAACATATGGACTGTGCCGAGCTACGCGCCACACCAGCTGCCCCTACCTGCCATCCTTCTCCAGGCAGCGCCAGACCTCTTGCCTTTTGTTTGGTGGCCCTTTGGCATGCAGCCTCTTCCCGCTTCCCGTACTGCGGCGGGGAGTGATTTTTTTCTTCTCTTCAGATCTCTTCCCTTCCTCCCTCTGCATGGGTGTCGCTGCCCGTTCGCTGCAGCAGTACTGGATACCAGCACCGTGAGTAAAAGCTGGGAGACTACCAGCAGAGGAAATGCTTTGAAAATGAGATCTCCTACTTCTCTGCAGAGGAACAAGCTATTTTAGGACCCGATTGTGTTGGAGATATGGGCTGGGAAGGGTTTACTGCAGCTGCTAAAGGAAATGCTGTTGTGTCCAAAGCTTCCCAATAAGCAAGGCGATAGACATCGTGTAAAGAAACCCTCCAGGCTCATCGGTTCCTCTTTTCCCTCCTTGGCATGGCCTCTGGACTCAGAAGCAGTAGGCAGGGGTTTCTCCAACAACAGAGACCACTGCTGGTTTACACCAATGTAAGGGAGCAACCCCACCATTTGCACCTTCCTAGAAGAATGATGATTTCCACACAGGCTTCTAATTACAGGAGAAAGAAAGGGTTGTCCTACTGTCAGTCTGAGGGCAGCATGAAGGAGCAACGTAACAGGCAAAACTCCAGCAGTCCTGGGCTTCCAAGGAAATCACACCCCCTTGTCTGCCTGAGAGTCACTGATTGCCCCTCCAGCTGCAGCTCCCCAGCCATTTAAATGATGTAATATAATTGAACATGCTATGAAAGCAGCTACAGTGTGTATCAAAGCTCTGTTGGCTCTCACCAGAGATACTTCAGCCGAAACCTTCAGTTCTTAGATTTTCTCGTAAGCAGTCTGTTGGGACGGGCAGGCCACATACATTTGTCATCACCTGTATCTTTATTACATAGGTCCCATCTGCCAAGGCAGCAGCCTCTAGGATACAGCACCCAAAAGCAATCCCAGTAGCCTGACTTGGTGCAGATTTTTCTAAGATACATCTCCATGCAACAAGCAGGAGAAGCTGCAAGCTGTGCTGCAGAGCCCTGCAGACCTTTGTCCATCATCAATGCTGAACGATCGCGCTGAGAATTACCTGCAGATTTATCACCCTTCAGTGTAACTTGAGCAGAACATTGCTGTCTCTATTCTCACAGAGATTTACAGCTCATTCTGCCTAGAAACAGGGCTTTCTTCTTTTTTAATTGAGTGATCTGTCTTTTGGGGAAATATTTTATTTTGTGCTGTATGTTTCAAGGTCTTTGGCTGTGTCACTTCCACTTTATTTAGCTACCCTGTCATACCAGCCTTGTGTACTTCCCGTTCCACTATCTGTGGCAACCTTCATGGCTCCTACATTTATTTTTCCTTTTATGCATCTCCGCAATTCTTCCCAAACCAACTCTCCAGATGGGAATGTGGCCCTAAATTAGGACTTATCTACATGGGAGACTTTTCCAGAGAATTTGGAATAATTCCTCTCTGTGGAAAGACTTGCTGCAGCATACATGTGCACAGCTGGGAGTTACACCACTGAGCTGTCACAGTTCACTGTGTCTTTGTGCCACGACAAATTAGTACAAGCACTAACTCAGAAAAAGTCCTTGGCTATTACTGGAGAAAGATCAGTTAAGAACTCCATTCACTGTGTGGCCGCATCCAAAAAGCAAACATGTGTGAGGCTCTATAAAGGATGGGACGAAGGGTTATACAATGCAGTTACACAATGTATGTGATGATTGCTGTCATCGGAAGACTGCCTTCAGTGCTTGTCACTGTTTCAAAAATAAATAACAGGACTGGGGAGTTCAGGGACAAGCAGAAGAAGGATTGGAGCCATTTATCTGGGAAGGATAAGATGTGATAAATCAAATAATGAACAGTCTAGGACATGTGGATTAAGAATGCCTGTTTTCCTTTTCATATAAGAAAAAAGTGTCATCTGAAGAGACGAGAAATAGCAAGTTACAATTTTACAGCAGAAGCACTTGCTCAACATAATTACAAACCACGGAGCTCTGGAATTTACTTAAAAAATGAGAAATCTTGATGTGGTAACAAGACTTATACAGTTGCAACACAGAAAGTTAAAAAAACAAAAGACCAACCAAAAACCAAAAAAAACCCAGAAGATAAATAAATGTTTCAGTATCTATTATATATAGGGGATTGATATTACACCATCAGGGAAAAAGAAATATCAGGGCTTGTTTCTACCCTCCACTGATGGCTCCATTAATGAATCCTCTGAGAAACAAGCTATCCCACCAAATGGTCATGCATCCAACTGGACAGTGATGTCTGTGTTCCTAAGGAACAATAATAGCACTGAAGGCAAAGGAGCTGCCTCTTATTTCCAGAAATGTGCAACGTCTGCCTATTGTGCCCTTGCTGATACTTAGCATCGCTGCAGACACTAGAACCACTGTTCAGAAACAGCTTTCAAAGATCCCAGTTCAGCCAGTGAAAAATATTAGGTCTGAAAGAGCTCAGATTTGGTGAACTTTCATCAGATCTGAATTCCAGCTCTGGTTGCCCTGGAAACACTGGGATGCTGAAGACACCTCATCTTGGGACAGCTTTGTCTGAGGGGTTTGCTCGGCACCGGGAGTCTTAGCCACTGCAACACTTGCCGAGACACCGATGAGGGCATCGATTTCACTCAGCAACTGCAGGGCAGGTCAAATTGCTCCTTCCTGGAATTAATATTTGTTCATATCCAGCCCAGACCTTTTGAGAAGATTTTTCTCAGTTCAAGTGCACATCTGTGCCATATAGCAGCTGCTCCTGGCTTTGAGTTCCTCCTTCCCCCAGGTGGGTGCAGACACTGTGTCTATTTGCCCTGACAAAGCAGCAGAGAGAGCTCTGGCAGTTCAAACACATCCTAGAAGAAAGTAAGCAGTGAATAGACTGCTGGCCACTGTATCACTATTTGCTACCAAGCATACAGCTGTTCTCCAGTTGCATTGCGAGATGGAGCCAGACTGACTATTCTTCTCATCACCATTACCAGTTTTCCACCAATCTTCTTGGCTGCCAGGCCTCCATGCTACGTGAAGCTGAGAAACTGCAGCATTTATAGATTTCAGTAGGAGTTACGTGTGCCTGGTACCACTCATACCAGGACCTTGTTTTATTCTGCTCTGCAGGATAGTATTTTGTGGGCAAGGTTCTCCCTCAATCCTAAGGTTTTACAAAACTCTAATAAAAAATTTACGCAAGCAGGATCTAAATCCTCGTGTTACGAGGCATTCTAGGAGTTAATCATAGAATCATTTAGGTTCGAAAAGACGCCTAAGATCGTCAAGTCCAACCATAAACATAACACTACCAACTCCACCACTAAAGTATGTCTCTAAGCACCACATCTATATGTCTTTTAAATACTTCCAGGGATGGTGAGTCAGCCACTTCCCTGGGCAGCCTGTTCCAGTGCCTGACAACCCTTTTGATTAAGAAGTTTTTCCTAATACCCAATCTAAATATCCCTGGCACAACTTGAGGCCATTTCTCTCATCTTTTTCTCATTTGGTGCTTGGGAAAAGATACTGACATCCACCTCACTACAACCTCCTTTCAGGCAGCTGTAGAGAGTGATAAGGTCCCCCCTCAGCCTCTTCTCCAGACTAAACAGCCCCAGTTCCCTCAGCCGCTCCTCATAAGACTTGTTCTCTAGACCCCTCACCAGCCTCGTTGCCCTTCTCTGGACATGCTCCAGCATCTCAGTGTCCTTCTTGTAGTGAGGGGCCCAAAACTGAACACAGGACTTGAGGTGTGGTCTCACCAGTGCCGAGTACAGGGGCATGATCACCTCCCTACTCCTGCTGGCCACACCATTCCTGATCCAAGCCAGGATGCCGTTGGCCTTCTTGGCCACCTGGGCACCCTGCTGGCTGATCCTCAGCTGGCTGTCGACCAACACCCCAAGGTCCTTTTCCACCGGCCAGCTCTCCAGCCACTCTTCCCCAAGCCTGTAGCGTTGCATGGGGCTGTTGTGACTCAAGTGCAGGACCCAACACAGAGCGTTGTTGAACCTNATACAGTTGGCCTCGGCTCATTGATCCNGCCTGTCCAGATCCCTCTGCAGANCCTTCTTACCCTTGAGCAGATTGACACTCCCGCCCAACTTGGTATCATCTGCAAACTTANTGAGGGAGCTCTCAATCCCCTCATCCAGGTCATTGATAAAGATATTAAATGGAACTGGCCCCAAAACTGAGCCCTAGGGAACACCACTCGTCACCGGCCACCAACTGGATTTAACTGCATTCACCACAACTTTTTGAGCCCAGCCATCCAGCCAGTTTTTTACCCAGCAAAGAGTATGTCCATCCAAGCCATGAGCCACCAGCTTCTCTAGGAGAATGCTGTGGGAGACACTGTCAAAGGCTTTACTGAAGTCCAGGTAGATAACATCCACAGGCTTTCCCTCATCCACTAAGCAGCTCGTCTTGTCATAAGAGATCAGATTAGTCAAGCAGAACCTACCTTTCATAAACCCATGCTGACTGGGCTTGATTGCCTGGTTGTCCTGTGCATGGTGTGTGATGGCATTCAGGATGATCTATTGCAGAACCTTCCCCAGCACTGAGGTCAGGCTGACAGGCTGATGGTTCTCCAGATCCTCCTTCCAGCCCTTCTTGTAGAGGGTCATCACATTTGCTAACCTGCAGTCAGCTGGGACCTCCCCTGTTAGCCAGGACTGCTGATAAGTGATTGAAAGTGGCTTGGTGAGCACTTCCACCAGCTCCCTCAGTACCCTTGGGTGGATCCCATCTGGCCCCATAGACTTGTGTATTTCTAAGGGGCATAGCAGGTTGCTAACCATTTCCCCTTGGATTATGGGGGCTTCATTCTGCTCCTTGTCTGTGTCTTCCAGCTCACCGGACTGGATACCCTGAGAACAATTGGTCTTACTATTAAAGTCTGAGGCAAAGAGGCATGAAGTACCTCAGCCTTTTCCTTATTCTTTGTCTCTCTTGTTTCCCCATATGTCCTATAAAGGAAGGAGATTCTTCTTAGCCCTGCTTTTGTTGCTAATGTATTTATAGAAAAGTTTTATTGGCACTTACAGCAGTAGCCAAATTAAGTTCTAGTTGGGCTTTGACCCTTCTGATCTTCTCCCTGCATAGCCTTACAACATCCTTGTAGTTCTCCTGAGTTGCCTGCCCCTTCTTGCAAAGGTCACAAACTCTTTTTTTTCTTTTCCTGAGTTCCAGCCAAAGCTTTCTCTTCAGCCAGGCCGGTTGTCTTCCCCGCTGACTCAGCTGTTGGCACATAGGGATGGCCTGCCCTTGTGCCTCTTATTTTTCATTCTTCAAGAAAATCCAGCCTTCCTGGACTCGTTTGCCCTTCAGGACTGGCTCCATCAACCAGGCCCCCTAAACAGACCAAAGTCTGCCCTCCAGAAGTGCAAGGCAGCAGTTCTGCTAACACCCCTCCTTGCTTCTACAAGAATCAAAAACTCAGTCATTTCATGATCACTGTGCCCAAGACAGCATAGCTGTAAAGGAGATCTACCTGCTGTGCTGGGCAGGAACATGTAGCTATTGCCCCCATCCCTTAAGTCGCTGTGTTCTGCCAGATGGGACGAGGATCAGAAATCCTCCATATCATGTGTCCTGTCCTCCTGACAGGCCTGTCCCAGGGATGGCAGGGTGCGGTTCCAGTAGTCCGTCTCTCCCTCAGACTCCCCGATACCCCTCAACCCACTCAGAATCACAGAATCACAGAACAGTAGGGGTTGGAAGGGACCTCTGTGGATCATCTAATCCAACCTCCCTGCTGAAGTAGACAAAAGAAAATTTACTTCAAGAGCTCTTGAACTCTATGGAAAACATCCTTAAAAATCTGCCACCAAGCAGAGCATTCCTCTCCCCGGGCGCACCTCCCACGGGTGGGCTCACGGCTGCCCTCCAGTTCTGGCGTAGGGGCAGGGCCCACCCTGCAGCCTGGCCCCGGGGCAGCAGCGCGTTCCCGACAGAGCCCCATCTGGGGAGCTGCATCAGCCACGGCGGGTGCAGAGTTCGGAGAGGACAGGGGTCTTCTTCCAGGTGCCATTGCTCCGTGCTCGAGCCAGCAGAGCTGCAGCGCCCTTCTACGTGTGTGCTGCAGCACATTCCCACATTCCCCAGGGGTTCCGTTTATCGGTGTGGATCCTGCCACCACTGGAGCCACTCGCCTCACCACTGCAGAGCACTCAACAGCTCTGCTGTGGTAGTTAGCCAATGAACGTATGCCAGATCATGACTAGGACCCAACCATAACTGATATGTGCTAGTTTTTTAAAAGAAGCAAGTAGTTAATGAATACCATAATTAATGATGATAATTAGTGTTTTGTCTGGAGTGTCTTCCTCTTAAGAATCTCCCCAAACTTTTTCTGCACTGTTTTAATTGATGGCCCAGTTCTGTGAGGTACATGGTATCTATGACCACAGGCAAGTCATTCAGCAGCCCCTTAATTTCCACAGTAACAGAATGAGGTCAATAAGCACATCCTGTTTCACGGTCAGGAAGATCCTGTTTAAGACTACGGGATGTTCACCTCAGAAGAAGTTGGAGGCCGTATCAGTACCTTAGCAGACACCCACAGAGGAAACAGAGGTAGAGGGAAGCACCAGAGCTAGAAGCTTTACTGTCCTCCACACTTGCTGCCAGACCACACCAGTGGCATACCAGCTTGAGGCAACACAGTGTCAAAGTGGATTGTTCCTGTGGGCAAGGTTTCTACGGATACGTTTTTGGTAAACATTTTCAAGCTAAGTAGCCATTAGGACTAAACACAAGCTTTGCTTTAGATTTTTGTTTTCTCAAGCTATCCAATCCAAAATGGGATTCCTAGTTGCTTCCTTAGAAACCAGTCCATATGCCAGAAACATATTTAAGATCAATATGTATGAGGTAAACAACTCGAGATTAAAACGGATTCAAACAGTAGCCTGTGTCTACCTGATTTAGGGAAGAAAGCCACAGAATTTCCTCCATTTCTATTAATTCTTTTACGTACATGGGAGGAAGCGTCTCTGGACTAGAAATCATGAAACTATCAGCTCTGCTGTGGGTTTATGGTCTGGGTAGAGATAGAAGCACTTACAGTTAAGTGAACGGTATGAAAAATAACTGCTTCTGAATATTTCTTTCCCATTTTAATCAATATGTTGCATGTAATAGTGGAAAAGTTAGTGTTTATATTTAATGTCTAAGTTCATAACTCAGCAAATTATAAAGTTCTTTTCAGGTAAAAGTGTTGACAGGGAGCACATTTCACATTCAGAATGAATGCCTAAGAAAAGATTCATTTTCAGACAAATACTCATGCCTGATCTTTCCTGCACTTGAATATGCAGGAAATGGAAACAGCATCACATTATTTCTCTGACTAGGTGGAAATTACACAGCCCTAATGTAGAATCAATTCACAGAATAAACCCTGTGAATACCTGCTGAGGAAATCAATATGAGAAAATAGTGAACTGAACATCTATTCTGCAAATAGTAAAGAAAAGAAAAAATAGTTTGTGTCTGTCCTGTTTTTGGTATCCCTGAAAAGTCTTGGCCTAAAAGCCAGTTGGGTGCCCAATCCCATCTAGATTAACAAATTAATTGAGAACTAAGTACAGAGGTTGTGGAGAAAGAAACAAAGAATTTCAAATAAAAGAAGAAGGGTGATGGAGGGAAGCTGGACAGTTAACAGATAAGCAGTAGCATGGATAGGTGAGGGGAGAAGTGTATCAAATGAAGGGACTGTTCAAAATAGGAAGAAGTGACGTGCAACTGCTGCACAAGTCCAGAAAAGGGCTACAAAGGTGATCAGAGGAATGGAGCATGTCTCCTACCAGGAAAGGCTGAGGGAGTTGGGCTTGTTTAGCCTGAAGAAGAGAAGGCTGAGAGGGGACATTATAAATGCTTTTAAAGATCTCAAGGGTGGGTGTCAGGAGGATG
>Ga0065711_1032673_pt1 | contig 26909 bp, 15 predicted proteins | sample Hoacrofraction12_FD_59098 | JGI IMG/M metagenome (GOLD analysis project Ga0065711, IMG submission 59098) | Hoatzin crop microbial communities from Cojedes, Venezuela - Epithelial fraction 12 v2 (version 2) | ecosystem: Host-associated > Birds > Digestive system > Esophagus > Crop | place... | reverse complement strand
AAGTTCCAGCTGAACATGAGGAAGAACTTCTTCACTCTGAGGGTGACGGAGCACTGGAACAGGTTGCCCAGGGAGGTTGTGGAGTCTCCTTCTCTGGAGATATTCAAGATCCGCCTGGACAAGGTGCTGTGCAGCCTGCTGTAGGTGACTCTGCTTGGGCAGCGGGGTTGGACTAGATGACCCACAGAGGTCCCTTCCAACCCCTACCATTCTGTGATTCTGTGACTTGTTAGAGAAATTTGATCTTGGACAGAGAAGCAACAACATCTGTGACAAGGACTAATAGAGATGTGCCTAGATGTTCTGCATATGTTCTCCCTGAAGCGCTCAAAAAGGCATTTCAAATCCAAAAAGCTATGTTTTAACAGAACACAAGCTAGAAGAGTTAAATTTTGTAACAGAGAAAGCCTAAATATACTAGATTATTCAATATCGAAATAAATTGAGCAATGCAATACTTTCTCCATGCCTAGCGTGCTTTTGTCCAGTGGCTCCTTGCTGGGACTGCAGGCAGAAAACAACCTCTGGCTGAGGTCTATATAACTGAACAGGGTGTGGAAAACTACTAAGCATGACGCAAGAAAGTGCTGAATGTATTAAATAACAACACAAGAAACCAATAAAGTTACAGATAGCGCTGTGAGGTGTGGCCAAATCAGACAGATAGCTGGACAGGAGCAGGGACCTTTCTGGGGAGCCAAGCCTAGCAAGGCCAGGAGCAGTACCTGGGGAACTAGATCAGCAATACTGTGCAAAGATGAGATCGCCTACTTATCAGAAATAGCAAATAAACATATCACAAATACAAAGTTTGGGTATGGACACAGCAAAACTGTGATCAATATGAAAAAAAGTAATTGTCTGTGGGTTGGTTACTTAGGAGGGAATGAGGGCAAAAAGGGGAAAAGCAGGGGGAAAAGAGAGCAAATGGTGCCATCAGGGTTGTTTGGGGTCCCTGCAGGCAGCTCTGTTCCTGATCACTGCATTTTGGGGCACAGCAATAAACTTGCTGTTTCCTTTGTGCCCACACCTTGCTCACACAGTCCGGAGGACCTGGAGTGTCTAGCACAGCATTGATAGGAGCCCTGGGAGCTTCCTTCATAGCAGTGATGGGCGAGCACGTGGACGGTGCCACCTAACACCACCACCCCTTCCTACATCTTTAACAGGTAAGAGAAAGCACTAGTTTGCTTTGCATAACTTCCTCTGATAGCAACGTTCACAAAACTGAAATATTTTTACTACTTTTATTTGCCACCATGTATCTCCTTGCTCAGACTATCCACTCTCCTCTTCCCCAAAGGGCAAAATCCTAGAGGAAACCTCCCGACACAGGATATATTTGCAATCTACTGCCTTGTCCCAGTGGAAGTCACGTTTTCGAAAGCAGGAGTGACAGCATTTGCAAGGCTTTAGACACAATGGGAAGATCTTGTGAAGAAAGTCAAGGTGGGAACTGTGACTTCAGAGACCACTAGAGCGTCTCAGCTCTGGTCTCCCAGCACACACTACCACTCCTAACCCAAACAAGTTTCTAAGTGTAGTTAAATCATTCCAAATGCGAGACTTCTGTCCTCCTAGTTCATTTGGGACTGGAAGAAAGAGGAGGAAGAGAAGGAGAGAGGGGGTCACTTTTTCAGCTAGCAAAGTTTTGTTCAGATATGGATGCACAGCTGCGTGCCCAAAAAGCAGTAAGTAGCTGTGTTGCTGCTCCATCCCCACCAAGTTACTGCCCATGAGCTGCGTCGCAGTGACCAACCTGGTCCCTCGTCTGCAGCTGAGAAGTCAAATACTTTGGATTAAACCATGGTGATTTATAGATATATCAACCTAAGCTAAACTGCATAAAGGTGCTTTCCAGGAAAAATGTGTGTACCTTAAAAGTTGACATCCCATATTTCAGGATGCTTGGTTCTGTGTCCAAGACATTGGATCGTTCCCATTTCTCTCCACTGCACTTTCTGGGACAGGTATTCACACCATTTGTCTATGGAAATAGGCAAATCATTGATCGCTGGACAAAGCTAATCCTGATAGCGTGAGGATCTGAATGCAAAGCTATTTCCAAACATCTTCACACTCCAGTGAGCTGTGCTCCAGTACACTGCAGATACAATATTTTCCTCCCTCTTTCAGCCCTGATAAACACCCTGATTTCTGTTGACCAGCACAGCCCCAAGTAAGGCAAAACCAGCAGCACTATGTCAACCGTAATTTACCTTAGAAAGGTGCAATTCCATAGATATTTTGGGATTCCTTCTGCCTTTAAGTTGACTTTACGTAGGGGAAAATGGCAGTAGTAGCATACAGAACCCTTCCTACCCAAACTGCTCGTGTTTCCAAGTTACTTTTTTCCTCTTCTTTTTTTGGGGGGATTAGTGTTTTATTTGTTATTTTCTTCTAAATTTCAATTGAAAAAAGAACAACAAAGCTGAGGGGTGGAGAACTATAAACAGTGGATAATAACTGTCAGTTTATAGCCACATGAAAGCACTGGTAATTGTCCTCTACTTGCTCTGGAAATAAGACATGGAAACAATAAAGTCTGGAGGTAAAATTGTAAGATGCAATAATTTTTTTTTCTATCCACTGAGATTTTAGTTCAGACCTGACAGTCATCATTGACTTATGTGCCACTTGAGCAGGCATTCTGGTGTCATTTGCAGGGACATGTGTCTTGATGGGCCTTTTATGAACAATTACACAATGGTGTAATTTACAGCATTAATCTGGCATACCCAGCATGTAACAGGATACACACAGCAGTAAAGCACAGCTTGGAGAGAAGGATATCAGAAAAATACAACACTGCCCAGGCAGACTCCCTATGAAGTTAGCAGCTAAGAAGCTGGGCATGAAAACCACATGAGATCCGCTCCAACAACTGAGGGAAGCTATCCTCACCTTAGAAGCTTATATTAACGCTGATAGTCAAATTAACACTTGGCACTTTTCCTTTGGAAGGCAGAACTTCAGCATTTATGAAACTATATTAATTTTATTGACATTTAAGTTCTTCAACTTTATCCATTAAATCTTTCCACCAAAAGCCATAATGATGATGGCTGTCATTATTATTACTTGTCATCACAGCAGCAGCGTTTTGCCAGCACCCAGGAGCCGTCAATTACACTGCAATGTTTAGCCCTAACTTCTATCAATCCTTCAGCTCCAAGTCTCAGACCAAAAGCCATTTCTGAGATTTTTAGTTTGTGTGACTCAAAGACAGAAAGGACCCATGAGCTGCACTGGAGTCACCCTTCTGCAGGGAAGCTGTGAAGGGTGGTTTTAAACTTACAGCTCATGGGTTGACTTGAGACATCTTCCAGAGCTTACTGTGTTGGTCAGGTCAGAGACTCCTTTTCTCTTAACAGACTCCATCTGAAGAGCACCTGAAGCCAACAGAAGGTCTCAAAATGATTTCTAGTGCATATGCCGCCCATGCACCAGCTCCAGACTCCAAAATATGAAGAAGAGGAAAGACCTGGTGAACCTGGGAACTGGCCATCCCATCTCCTCTGGTGCACCAGGGCTCAGGTGACATGACTACACCACGACCGTGGAGTAGGGCAGTTCAAACTTCCTCTGCCAGAAAGTGTACATTGGGTTCAACATCCCGGGCCATTGGCATGCTCTGCAGGAGACTGCTGCTAGACAGAAGCCAAGCTGCAGCAGGGACAGCAAGCCACAGCTCTCTCACCACTCACTTAGCCCAGGGCTTAGGCACCAAGGTAGAAAGTCTCTGCCCTCCCCCTGTGGTCCATATATTGGACTCTTGCCCACAGGAGAACTGAGCAGTGCTCATGCAAGAGCACGCAGCTCCAGGAGCTTGGGAAGCAAAAAGATGCAAGTTTAAACCCCTGAGGCTGAAGAGAAAATGACCACAAACCGATATACTGCTTCTGGACCAAGTACTCTTATTAGACTGTCATCCAGTAGGCAGGTGTCACTGTCACCAGCTGTATTTTTAAGGAAAAAAATGGCCAGTTCTTCATGCATAAAATAAAAAATTGCAAGCCTAGATGGAAGGTATGATTTTGTCCAGGAAATCTTCCTTCACGGGGGCAGCTAACCAACAACTGCAGGTGGACATCAAAGTCAGGGAGACACATATGGGCTCAGACTGGACTCAGACATTTCCCACTACCTGTCAGCCTGACGGATGCTTCTGAACATCATTTCCAAGTGCATCATTTTCCCAGTTCACCATACACAGAAAGAATGTACCAAGCTCAGTCTTCTGAATCCCTCTTTGTTCTCTCCCAAACTGCTGCACAGTCATGTCTTATTATTCGGTATTAGATTTCATTGAATTTCTATGGCACTTTTTTTTGTGGGACCTGCTAAAGTAGATGAAGAAGAATTGTCTACATATTCCTCAGTTTTATGCATATAAATTTTAAAGCCAAACATTTGCTTGCACATTTCTGCATTTTCATGATGCTCTTCATTCATAAATGAGGAAAGAGTTCCCTAGCTGTGAAACCATTTACCTAAGGCTGTAATGGAGTACTACAAGATCTGAGTTTCTTTGTTTCTAGTCCCTTATTTAGACTGGTAGTTCACAAACAACAGTTTTGAGCATTGAGCACCTCCCTCCCCACCACCAAAAAGAGAAGTTGAGGTCGATACTAATGTATTCTTATTGTGTGGCCCTTTTTGCTGCAAGTGTACTGATACTAATGGAATACAGTCTGGTTTAGTTGCTCTGAAAACTGTGACATAAACTATAGGTAGGTGAACACAAAAAATTAATAAAATCCCCTTGTCACGCACAGAAAAAATAATCCATGGTCTTTTTGTAGCAGGCTTGACAGCTCTGTAATAAGAAATCATTCATTAAAGCAGTAAAGTTCTTTGTCTGAGGAGGTTGTAAAGTAAAATAAATGAGAATTAAAATTAATTCTTCATTAAGTTTTGATGAAGATTCTGTCCTTGAGCTGTAAATCCAGGGCACTTCTATCCTAGGAAGCCATTGAGCAACGTGCAGGCCTGGGTAATTGTTTGAGAGAGGTATATGATGTACCACTGATGGAATATTATGTATCTCATCATTACCATGCTGATCTCCATGGGGACCACGTGCACCACAGACTCTCTTGGAGGTTCTTCTGGTCTCTCTTGCCACACTACTGAAACCACTCAGAACCGTGGGTGCAAGTCAGAGTTAAATTTGTTCTACCCCTTCCCAGACTTCCAAGTTCAGGAGCCCATGAATGGCCTTGCATGCAAAGGATGAAATCACTTGGCCAGTACCATCAACTGGGATGGCAGCAGAAAGAGCTGTGCTCAAGTACTCAGTAACTTGTGTCTAATATCAACTCCAAAATTTCATCTCACTACCTGTATCTATCTCTAAATGCTAGATACCGTGGCAAAGGTGGTCATCTCCGCTCCTCACTATCAATAAAAAAGAAAGGTACTTCCACAATGAACTTCATTTGTTCATAATCCATCTAACGTAGGCATCTTTGGAAGATATCTTCCGTTGTTCTTGGGAGATACCCGTCTCTCTTTACTAACTAGAAAGCAGCCTGAAACTGGAGGCATAGCTATTAAACAGCTGAAGTTAAATGAGCCTTGCTCCAAGATCCACCTAGAGGCTCTTTGGTAAGAATGGATGGCTCTTTGGCTTCTTTCTCTTAACTTCAGGTAGGCATCCACATATTTCCAGGCAGAGGTAAAGATACAGAAAGCCATTGTACAAAGGAATGTAATTATGGTTACTCTTCTTTAAGAAGATGAGGCTGAAATGGGAAAAGTGGTAGAAAACTGTTCGGAAGACAAGATGGAGGTGGAGAACCCTTCTTCTGCAATGAGGCTTGCCCAGCCTGTCAAAGAGAGCCGAGGGTGTACAATTCCTCTTGGTTTGTACAGAGAGACAGAGAAAAGTGCTTAGAAGCTAAAGGAAAACACTGACAAAAAGAAAAATCGGTGTAAAATTTGCCATTAATATATTTAAGCTGGCAATTACAAACAAGCTCCATTATATCCAGTCCCAGCTGGAGCTTAAAGAAGAGAGAAAAAAATGAGTCTTTAAGATACAGCTTCATACTGTCTGAGAGGAGGGTATGAGGTGCTGTTTCTGATTACAGACAACTTAATGTACTGACCCACAAGACCCCTTCCAACCTTATGCTACTGTGTTCTTCAACTCTGTCATTGCTTTCATCATTACAAGTGGAAATTGAGGGCACTCGGCACTGACCAGTCCTAGATCCCAGTGTAGCAGAGAGCTCTAAGGCTTGAATTTGCTTTTCTCAATTGCTGAAAGTATTGGCTCAACAGAATCAGAAAAAAGCCAGCTGGGCACACAACCCCCGGTCCTGTTCATTTCCTCTGAAATAATTTCTCAGAAAACATGTTTCCATTTTACAATGGACTCCCAGGAAAGTCCTGGATTAGCCGTTTTATCTTTTTCACCTGCTCGTGCAAACACGTTTTAGCTGATAACGTCTCAGGCTGCAGTGGCTCCCTTTGGAAGGATTATGATGACAGCAGAAGAGGCTGATGAAAACTGTGACAATTCCCTCTTCCCTCAGCTGATTTGGAGCAGTGAACGTTAACATTAAAATGTACAAATGGCTTTGCATGCAATTTTAATATGATTATCATATGAGAAAACGAAAGCCCATCTGTGGAAGCTAGAAGATCTTAATGGGAGATTTAATTGACTTCATTTATCTAAGGGGAGACGCATGTGTCTCAGAACCTCCAGACCAGTTACGTAGACACCTTTGCTGTGCTAGAACTAATGCTTTGCTCGATGGTGGGTGCAGTATACCTGAGAGATTGTAGCTGTCATATCCCTCTCTGAACAGGAAAAAGCAAAGTTATAAATCACCTTTATCACCAAGACGACGATTAAGGACAGAAAGCAGCATTTTAGCCCAAGAAATGTATGAATGACTGCCGCAAGACCCAAAGGCCTCAGGACCATAAAACAAATAACTGCGATTAAGCAGATCAAAAGTCTTTAACTTATCCAGGGCCGTAAGGATGAAATTAAACCCCAAACCATTTAGGAAATGGCTTTCATAACAACTCTTGTTACAAGCATCTTGGCAGGTGTTCAGGAAGTTCATTAGGAAACAAGAGCAAAAAATCCACTTTTATTGAGTCAAAAAGATCAGGTTACTTTGAATTTAGTATGTCAGAGGGAAAGTCAGCAGCAGAGAGGACCATGGTTTTAACCAAGCACAATCCATCCAGGCACAGCTGGTTGCCCAGAAAGGGTTCCAGCCCTTGTACGCCCTTATACGGCTGCCTTAGCATCACTTACATTTTCTGACTTCATTTTCCTTTTGACTACTTGCAAGAATATCATCACCACCAGCAGAAATTGGCAAGGATTTTCTAATTAAACACACTGTTGCAAAATGCCAGTTTGTCCACATTCAAGATGTGTCTGTGTAAGGGGGACAGAGGTAATTTCCAAGATCTTTTTTCTGAAATTTTTAAATTAACATTCAAATTTTCCAATTTGAAATAGTATTTTCTTCAGAAACCTACATTACTTTTGGTTACCAAAGACTAAGCAAATAAGAGAATGATTGAAATTTAAGTTTTTATATTTTTCCCATAGTGACCAAAAAAAAGCCATTTCAACTGACACAAAGATCTCGGCCTCCTTCCCTCTAAAACTGTAACTTGCACTTTTATCCCACAGCTCTCCCGCTGGATATGAAAAGGCAGCTTTTGATGGCAATAACATAACCCAGGGCACCCAAGCAATGTTCACATTACTCAGCACAGACCACAGCCCCTGGTCCTCACTCACTGCTCCCAGTTATTTTATGAGATATTTCTACCCACTGACACAGCTCCACAGGAATACACCCACTTGCAGAGTGCTCCATGATGGAAGCAGCAGAAGGTACTGCTTCAGTCCAAGAGGAGTCCAGAGTCTCCTTCAGCCTCCATGAAAGTCCTGTAAAAGCCACTTCTGGTACAAAAGGCTCAAAGCTTTCCTCTAGATGTTCGCAGTTGAAATCACTGTAGACCAAACACGGAGAAGCACAACTGCCTCTCTGCCCATGTCTTGGCTATGTTTTGGGTGCCTACCAGATGGAGCTTGACCACTTTGTATTTTTCGTTCCGATAAATGGAGTTGCAATTACCTACCGGCACCTTCAGTAGGACACACAGCTGGTGATGGATCAGCGCAAGCTGAAAGCAAATTAAAGTAACCAGCAAGGTCAAGAAAAACTTGTTCACTGACCTCATTCATCCAAAAGGACATGCAAGAAAGACCATCCTGCCTCGGAACATCTCCCATTGTGGTATTTAGTGTAAGGCATCAATCAAAGGGAGAAAGCAGGTGATGAGGGGTCTCTCCAGTATCCGTAAGAAGTCCTCTGTGCTCTTGCCTATATTATTACAGTCCATTCAGTCTTTGTTATACAAGGACTTCCTTGCAAAAATGGCAAAAGTAGAATTCTCACATTTAAGAATATCTGTAAATATTAATGTGCAAATATACATGTATTATCTCAAACAGTACAGCTGTTCTTTAACAACTTCCCTCAGCACCAAATTTCATTCTCTTGATTAACAAGAAAGGCAGAGGAATTTTGTAACCACGGATGAGCTGTTTAGAGCTCTCCTTTCCAGAGCCGTTGAGATGACAAGGTGAGATGTTCTCCACTGGGACTACTACTATTTATCCTGAGCTGTGAAATGTATATGGGTGAAACGGCAAGCACAAAGGAGGCTTATACACGTCTCCAGTTCTTCAACCACTCTTCAAAAAGCAAGAACAGCTTGGGAAGGTACGGGTTTGCTCTGCAGTGCCAGAGCAGTTATCTCAGCATAGGTGTAAGCAGGGAAGAGGAGGGTACATTGATAGTCCTCACAGTATTTAAGCCAGACTACATCCAGCCAGCCGTGTTTTCTGAACCCCCAGCTGACTGACCCGTTCAAAGCAGTGAGCAGCAGCTGCACTTTTGGGTGAGCCCTACAGCCCGGTCGCTGGTGAACCAGGCTGGGCACCTACCGGTTGCAGCACCCTTCCAAGGTAACCAGTGTGGTGTGTGGGAAAGTAGGAAGATGGGGCACATTCAGGTCCCTCCTAGTATAAAGAAGGGGACATGGCAGAGCTGCACAAGAGGCAGGACCCTGGAAAACCTTGATCTGCTAGCATACGCTTTGCCTGGACTCCTGGAAATCAAGCTTCAGGCACATCACACCTCAGTGCAGTGCGGGAGTTTTGAGCGCTTAATCACAGACAAACGTTCTTCTGCACCCGAACAAATATCACTATTAAATCACCTTTAAACAATGCAGCAGCCAATGCTGGCACACAGCAAGCCCTGCCGCTCATGGACTGCAGCAGGGAGGGGCCAAGCCTGCTTTCATTTTAAATGCCTGCTATCAGTCTGGTTTTCCAAAAAACAAAACCACTCTCAAAAACAGCTTCTGCTACCCTGATGGACGCTTTTTCTGTGTAATACACTACCCTCTGCTGCTCACACATGCTAAGTACAATGCAGCATCAATATTCCTGTGCTTCTGAGCTCTGTAGGAGACCTGGTGTTTGGTGTTAATCCTGGCATTAAACTGAAAGGGTGTGATTTATTAATTACTGCAATCTAAAGGAAGTGGTAGCTTGTCTGTTCGTGATAACTGGATTTATTTAAAAGGCATATTTGAATCCTATCTGAACTTCAAGATTTTTTTTTCTACAGCTACACTGAACCAGAATTTGTTCTGCTCAGAAAATAAGGCCAAATACTTTCTGCAGCAGAGTTTTACTGGGAGGCTAATGGAGCCACAAACAGCAATACTTGCAAAATGTGTTTCCAAAGTGGTTGTTCAGCCACACCACTGCTTTTGCTGCAGTATCGGAATTGAAGCTCATCACATCTACTACAAAAAAAAGCAGCTTTATCCAGCAAATAGCAAAGTGATCATAGTTTAAAGACCACTGGCATTTGGCAGTTCGGGATCACACCCTCAAAGATTTACTCAATTTCATTTGTCCAAGAGGCGGCACACAGACTCATTTATGTCAGGTCCATTCCCACTCCCTGTCTGTGCCCTGCACGGTCTGGGCAGGCTGGAAGCACTGCTGCCTGCACCCACGCACCAGGGCAAGGGTGAGAGCAAAGCCAAGAGAAGGATGGGATCGCTGCTCTTTCTCAGGCATGAAGGAGAGCTCTCTCTCACGTCTCCCCTGTGTTAGGACCTGCAGAGCATTCCACATTAGCCTCCTCTCACCTAAAAATGGTCTGGTCAGAGCAGCTGTAAGCAAATGGGTATTTCTACAGGAATTAATTGCTGGAATTGTTTTTCCATCTTCCCTAACACTGCCACTAAACCAAAGGCATCAAATCCTCCTGCCTCTCAGGAATCATCCATAAGCTTTTGACAGGGATGGGAAGGAATAAAAATAAACCCCAAAGCTGAGCCTAGCCCACCAGCCTACCTGCAAGGCTCAGACTGATAATACGGAGGATGAAATCAATCTATCAACATCTTTTGATTGCAAAGTCCCTCCACAGTCTTTGCTCCCAACTACACTGGTACAGATTGTACAAAGAGACTGAGGGAACTTGCCTGGTTCAGCATATTGAACAGTACTTTTCTAGATGTTTCTGGGTTTTCAGACCCATAAATATATAGTGACCTCCTTTCTTACTGCTTTACCTCCCATCACAGACCCAGAATCAATTCTCAACAAAGCATTTTACTGGCATCTCTTTACTGGAAGAAAAAAGATCACCCTTGCTGGATTGGACAGCTATGCCAGAAGGTGACACATACACCTCTGCTCCTCTAACAATCCTCAAAAGGTTCCCCAGAAGCACAGAAGAGCTGACCCAGAAGAAGGAGCTGAAGGAGGGGGGTTTTCAGCTCACATTCAGAGATAGCATCTCTCCAATTTCAATTCCTCTTGGCTATTGCAGCCACCCTTAGTTAGTCCTATTTTTGCAAAGCTTCAGTGACATGTGATTAACTTTATGCTCTGGGCACAGTCCCCTTGAAGGCAAATGTGCTTTAAGTGCACCAACAGCAGAAATTCATTCTGTTTGCAAAGCCAGGTACATGCATAAGTCTCTGTTGATTCAGGATAATGTTCACAAGCATAAAAGCAACCGAACAACTACTCTTTGTGTGACCCTGCTCAGAAGAACTTGTGAGATATTTCCTTCTAAATTTCTTGAATTGGCTGCAATCAACATTCATTTCATCCAACTGTTTTATGTTAATTTCTGCACAACAGCCCAACACCCTGTATATAATGCAAATAGAAACTGCAAAGTCCTTGGTGAACTGAGTGTCTAATATGTATTACTTGTAGGAATTGATTTCTTCTTAGTGCAATATTGATGGGTTTACAAGGATTATCTTGTTACAAGAGGTAGGAAAAATTGTGAGTTTGTGTCTAATTGGTTATAGTGTCATTCTTTTACAAGATAAAATTGCTTAATGCATGTTGCAAAGCAGGCAAAAATATTTATTTGATTTATTCAGTAGGTGTCAAACACCATACACTGATTAGAAATCATGAGCTACAGAAGCAGGAAGAGAGTTTTCAAGTAGATCTTATCTCTCAACCTTCACTGGAGGCACCTGACCTTCTCTGAGGAACAGCAGCATCGTGTAGAGGGAACGGGAACCGAGGAAACCTACAGAAAAGCACTGGAAAGGACTACCCCAGGTTATCTAGTCTATCTTCTAGGGAGGATCTGGATCATCCAAAATCTTCCTAACATGCTACCAAAGATTTTTTGGCCCTAGATGTAGTGGAGGCCAGGGCTTAGGTGCAATGAACATGAAGTGAAGTAGGATGATCCATGACCCCCAGAGGAGGCATGAGATGTTTGCCTTGAGAAGAATCAATAGCATTCAGCCCACAACTGAAATGCCTTGGGGAAAAAACTTAAAATGCAGCAGGTCATGGTGTAAGAACAGGGTGGAGGCTCACTGGTGAGTTGGAGCACTTGGGCAGTATGCTTCTATGTGTATTTGCCCAGGGATAATCAAACAAGTCCTCACATTGCTGTTTTTCTTCCCTTTTGGAGACTACAAATAAGTTCTCATCTCTAACTGGACACTCCTTGTGTCTCTTTGGGTATCATCCCTAGCCAGTTTTTCGTTCAAAGTTTAATGGCAAGACATATGCACACAGATAGCAAGCTTTGTTTCCTTAGGAAATCAGACTAAAAATTCAATTAACAAACCAAACAGTGTCAAACTCTACCTTGAAACTTCAGTTACTTATTAGCTTTGCCTTTGCAGGTGCTGAAGACAATAAAATTCCCAACATTGAAGCCCTAGTGAGATATTGAAAAGCAGCCAAGCTCCTAAGGCTGTGGCGCTGGAAATAATCTGTTTCCCTGCCAAAACCAGAAGAAAAGTTAACAAGCAATTTAAGTTTCAAGGCAAGCCATTTTCACGTGTGTTATTCATTTATTTGTCTTTGCTATATAGGTTTTTGTTTCCCTTCGGTCCTTAACTTTTAACTGTAAAAGGCTGCCAGGGACGAGAATGATGTGTTGTGGGAAGGAATTCAAAGGAGACTCAGACAACATAAAAGTGCTTGTTTTAGAGGCAGAGACAGAGGGGCTGAATCAAGTCAACTCTGCTAGATCACAACAGCCAAATACATGAGTAGGACTAAGGTGATACCATAAAGAAAGTCATCAGCCCACCTAACCCAGGGAGAAGCCACAACATAAATCAGGCTGCTCAGATTCACCAGTGATGTTTTATTGATTGTGCTTTGTGGTTGCACTGCCTGGAGGGGAAATTCAGATTTAGCTGCTCCAGCTCTGCCACCCTCAGCTATCCAAGCCACAGGCTCCTGCATTAGAAAATCCATCTGTAAAGCCAGAAACAAAATGCAAGCTCTCAGCAGAATGCCCTGCAAAGGTCCAGTGAATAAGCTTGCTATAGCAATGGTTGTCCCTCTAATAACCTCCTTTTCAAGGAAAAACTCAAACTATTGCAATGATCTACTCTGGTGAGAGTCCTGGAATGTTCACCACCTTTCCCAGCCTTCTCATGCCCCATGAAACCCTTTAACTCAGTCCCAGAGTGTGATTACTGAACTCCTACTTTAAGTCCCTGTATTTCAGGTGCTGCTGCTTTCCCATACGAGCAAGCTGTGGGTCACCACTGACTGCTTCTGCTGTTCAGCCATCCAAGCAGACTCCAGAGGAGGGGCCGTGGGTGCCTGTTCACTGTTAAATCCACCCCAGCAAAGCCCTTTGGATCAAAGTACACTTTAGAGTGATTAAAAGGTAAATCATAGTCATTTGCACTTCAGCTCCCAGGATTTTTTTTTTTCTGAACTCAGTGACTGAATTGCAATTGGAAGGTTAATTCCAGAGGCATATGTCCATGTATTCCCCTCTTTCCTTCCACCACCATTTTTGAACACTCCTGGATCTGAAAATGTAGATTGTTCTTTGCTTCTCATCGTGGTAGAGCAGTCTCAGGACTGAGGCACTAGAGCTATCCAAAGAGCAAGGGTAGAAGAAACAAGGTTGGAAACACTAAGGAGAGACCCTGGCATCTCCAGGCCACCAAGTCTCAGCACAGAGAGCAAGGATTTACAAGATCTGCAGATCTGCCCCAAGAAACCTTCGACAGGAGTCTGGATCAGAAGGAAAGAGTAGTAGTAGACCACCCATAGTCTATTGGATGCTGATTCATCATCAAAGCACTGTGATTTCCTACAAGATCCCCTTCCTACTCAAACCCACATCCTTGTCTTATCTTCAGCTGTCTCCTCTTGTTCTTTCTTCCTTTGGTTCCCACGCACAACCTTGTAAGCCACAGGCTGACAGATTGCAGCTTGGCCAGGCAGTGAGCAAAACACTGATTCTGGAGCCAGAGCAGCTGCCAGAACAACCCAGGAGCAAAAACCACTTCATCCTTTGGAAAAGGAACAAATGGGAAAGAAGCGTCAAAGGCACCAGCACTGCCAAGGTCATGCAGAGTCAGGGGAAGGGAGACCTAATGTGTCTCAGATGCCTGACGGGCTGGAGGAACAAGCAGCTGCTGAGGCTTTTTGCAGAGCAGGGGATGACTGAACAAAGAGCTCAGATGCACCAGGTAGCCATCTGTGGTGGTTTCAGAAGGTATCGCTCCACAGATCACTGTTCTTCTGCCAAAGGGATGGAGCAGACAGACAGAAGCAGTAACATTTTGGATCAACTGCTATAAGACACAGAGCTCATTCGTTGGACCCTCATGGTTCAGTTTTGCACCTAACCCACCCACTCTGTCATCAAGCCAAGTAACAATTGGAAAGTCTGACCAAGTTTTGCAGATCAGTTGCTATCCAGTGAAATTTGTCACCATGGGCTTTTCTTTTCCCAAAGAAATCATTCTAGCTGTGACAGGATGTCTCAAAGATTCACAGTTCTTTCCAGCTGTGCAGTCTGTGAACATGTCATTGTGCTTCAGTATTAGCATATGTCTATGTAACATTTCTAATTAATATTAAATGTTCGGGTGTTGTTTATTTACAGAGCTCAGGATCATGATGACAGACCCATTGAAGTGCAGAACCGCCAGTCAGCAAGCATATTCTTCATAATTAAAAGCCTTTTCCCAAGTCAAACACCTGTTTCTAATCCTTTAATTTGTATCTGCATGCCAAACACTGTCATTCCGAAAATCAGCAGCACAGCACTAGACAGCCACCTCTTCATTGGTCCTTCTGTAAAAGCAGCTGCCTGTCTCAAAGGCCACCTTGGAGAAATAAGCCCCAACAGGTCATGTGTCATGTAGGGAGAAGCAGCTGGTCTGCAAGACCCAGCAGCAGGGAAAGGCCACCACAATGATAGTTAAGGCAGTCCCTTAAAGTGGTTCTTCACTCTCTGTTAAGATCCCCTTTGAGCATGAAGCCATGTGCACACCCCTGACCAGCAGCATGCAGGTTTCCACGGTTTCATGGACAACCAGCAGTTCACAGCTTTGACTCAGGTTCTGCTGCTTCGTACTTTTACATAGCTGTGTACATGTCTAGCCAAACTAACTCTATTTGGAAGAAAAATAATTTTCCCTTGCTCAGGGACTAACCACAACATCCTTATCCACACTGATTAACCTCTTTCTGTTCTTTCATCCTTTACTACATTGCTCCAGTGACAACTTCAGAAGATGATTTAAAATTCAAGGGATGGCCATAATCTTGCCCGCAGGGAACAGAGTCGAAGACGCCTCAAAATACTTGCTTTAGCAGTAGCTCTGAAGTTCTCACAGCTACAACACACTCTATGGGTATCAGGCTTTAGGCACTGACTTTGTAGACTCATATGCGCATTAGTTCCAGATATTCTATGCATTAAATTAGGCCATGAAAGTGCTTAGACCTCAAAGCAAAAACACCATAGATGCTGAAAATTACCTGAGCATTGATAATCAGCAGAGAATTCGCAAACACACTTGCAGCCAAAGTGTTGGACAAGTCTACAGGATCGGTCTGTAGTCTGGAATATTCCACATAGAAGGATCACAGACTTGAAGCTCTACCTTTTCATACAACAGCTTTTGCCATCACTCTTCACCGTGATCAGCAGCTACCACATGAGCCACTTTGCCCTAGTTCACTCTCCGTAATAAAAGCATGGCTGGGATCAGACTTGCTGACCCCATACATGTTTCTTTCATGCCTTAGGACCCCATGTGAGTAGATAAGGTGCATACACGCATACTTCCCAAAGGTTGTTCAACCCTCAAAAAAGTAAAGAAGGGCTTGGTGTGGGACAGAGATATTGAGAAAGGTCTTCCTGAATCCCATCAAGCTTCAGGAAGTTAACTGCAGCGACTAGGAAGCCTGCTCACCAACGGTAAGTTGGGCATCTCCAGCAGATGATATGACCATCCTGATGGACACGAATTACTCCGGCAGTCTCCAAAGGCTCAGGGGCAAGAGACCATCAGTTATTTACTGATTCATCTGACTAAGCACAGATGTCTACACCAAAGGCACCTCCATCTCAGCCCACCTCCCCAGGCTCTTTGTCAGCAGTGGAGAGAAAGCACACCAGGTGTGGGTCGTCTCATCCCGACATGAATGTCGGAAACAGATCTGGTGAATTACCTGCCATTTTAACACCCCTGTTTCTCTCCACTGTTTAAGCAGTCTTGGGTAGGGGTAGCTCAGCAGACATCCCCACTGCAGACGCTCTGTTCCCCTGAGATGAAGCCTGTCCTAGCCTAGCCTTAGCATGTTCCCTGCCCAAATTCCCAAAAGTGGCAGCTCTGCAAAGGGTGAGGTGTTGTTACCCCAATCTTGAGGCAGGGAAGATGAATATGATGAACCCTCAAGCATTTTTCCAGCCTTGCTTTCTATGACTCCTTGTTTAAATCATCCACGGTGTTATTAACCTGGTTTAAATACCCATGCACTGACACTTAAGGGACACCTGCCCTGCAAGAGAAATGCTCAGGGTTTTGTTGAAATCAGAGTTGTTATAAACACACTGGGCTTTCTCAAGGTATAAAGGCTGTGTTTAATTCCTATTCACAGGGTAACAAGAGGCAAGATTCAGCAAATGGAAAGAGTTATTTAAACCAGAAGCATAAAGGTCAAGCCATATACGTGGCTTCATGTACAGATTTATACTGGAAAGGAAGTGCAGCCAGACCATAGAGCACCTGTGTAGTAGGGCCAGTGGAGGAAAAAACTAAGGTTGAGTTTAGACCTTGGTGGGTTTCTGAGGGCATTAACTGGTTTAGATGGCTAGGAAAGCAGAGAGCTGACTTGACAGCTCGGGCAACCCCTTCCCACACCACGCGCCCAAAGGCAGCTACAACATTCCAACACTTTCCATGAGCAGGTTGCTATGGCGTTTTCTAAAAATCCCTGCTCCTGCCCAGCTCTCCTGCAGAGATTGATCTCCTTGCTGCAAGATAAATGCTCTCTCTGCAGCTATTGCCACTGCATTAAAAGACCGATTAGGTCATTAAGCTTATCTCAGGGCCAGTGCAAGATTTTCCCTAATGTATAGTTTCCAGTGCTTTGTCCAGGCTTCTAATGACTTCTCCACTACTGAGCTAGGCTGTGTGGCATAAAAGCGCCTTGAAATGACGGGGTAACGATGTTTCTGCCAAGGGAAGCTGCTGTTTGCAAATTTTTTTTTCCCTGACTCCTTCAGATTTTACACCATTTTTCAGGGCTGGGAAACAGCCGAAGCGCTGTTGTTAGTAGTGAGCAGCCAAAGCAGAGGAAGGAGGAAAAAAAATGGAGCCATTCTTCTAACCATATGTCTGTTCCCCATGTCTGTCTAGAGAGTGCAATTAGCAATAGATAATCACTCAGTTTAGAAACGCTAGACCCTGTAGGCAGCTTTTGTGACTGAACACAAGGGATATACAGTATTAAGTAGTTACTCTGCCGCAAGAGATAATTCTCAGTAACACTCAGTGGGTCAGAAATCATGACCGCAATCAAATTCAGCTTTTACATCTTGGTCCAATAAAAATATATCAGGTGCATTTAGAAACTGAATAAGAAACTTGCATACAAGCAAACATAAAACAGGAACTTTCCTTTCATGTTCCCCTGCCCATCTTTTTTAGGTTTGCTCTACGTTAGAGAAAGAGTAGGCTGAGAACTTTCGCCTCTTCAACACACTGAATTTGTTGCAAGGTGGCTCTTCCTCGCAGCTCAACCAGCTGGTGAGATCCATGGGTAGAAGAACGGGGGCAGAAGTTCAAGCTCCCGCTTCGAAAGCTTTCCCCACCTACAGAGACGTGCCCTGCATCTTCCAAGGCATCTCGTTCCTTTCCTCCCCTTACTGCTTCTGGGATGGAGTTACTGTAGCTGGCATGGAGCTGCAGAGACACACGTTGCTGGGAAGCCCTGGCAGCAGATGCAGCAGGGAAGAAAGCCTCAAGGCTGGCCCAGCAGTTGAGCCCCAGAAACTCGTGACATAGATGACTTTCCCATTGAGAAATGCAAGCCAAGGAGGTCAGAGAGCTGATTCCTGTTTCCAGCCTGCTGAGACAGACTATGTGACCAAGGGAAACTCTCCTGTTTCTTAGGCCATTGCTCGGCACCTTTGCATCACATCTCTTTGGAGCAGGAGCAGCGCTAGTTGTCTGAGCTTCGGCCGCTGCGAGGGGATCTGGCCATCAACTTATATATTTAAGCACCTCTACAACACAAGCTCACCAATCCTCTCCCGGCTGTAAGAGCAAGCAGGGTGGATTTTTCCGAAGTGCTGAAAGAAACTTCTGCGAACCAACTCAGTTTCTAGAGATGAGAAGATGCATAACTGCGAGGAAGAGCAGCTTCCCTTGGCCCCATCCAGGCAGCTTTAGTTATGTTCTTATTAGCTGCCTCATGAGGCCCTTCACTAATGCACAAAGTACTTCGTGACAGGATAGCAAGGTGCCACGTTACAAAAACCCAGGCATCAGTTTTACCAGGTGAGACTCCTATCGCAGATCCATCATTACTGCTGCTTCTGAGAATGAAAGTGGGTTGGCTACAAGAAGTAAAGAGAGGGCAAGGGCCTACTCCCCTAAAGCCATAAAACAAAACTAAAAAAACCCACCCCCTCCATCTTCCACCAAGACCCCAGTGAAGTTAAAATGAAAAACCTTAGGCTCGGGAAGAAAAGTCAGCGTTGGGTAAAGCCTAGGAATCCCAAGGACCATTCCCAGAATGCTCCCATCTTGATCTTGCAGACAACTAATTTGCTTTGCCCCAGGATAAATCCCACTGAAGGGCTCACACTGGCATCACATTACTGATAGTCTTCTAATTTGAGATAATTTCACAACCCCACAACTGCAATCAACAGTCCTGCAGTGCTCCAGCCAGAGCCAGGGGGTTGCACACACATCTTCCTGCCCTGTGCCCTCCACCTTCCTCCAAAAGCCAAGACAGACGGATCTCTTTCAACTCTGCTGTATTTTAGGTTGGTGTGTTGGCTGCCTGGAAGTGCTTTCGTCTGAGCAGTTTTATTAGAAGTCATATGAGAAGCCAGCTTTGGTGATAAGTATGGATAGCGATGTACGCATGGCTTGCTTTCGACAAATGTTATTGGGGCTTTTCTTAATAAGGCAATAGGGTAAAAAGCCTTGAGATGTATTTGTCAGTTAAGTCTGGAAGAAGTTTTTATCAAGGAAACTATTTGACATCTACAACTCTTACTTGGTTCATAAGACAACCTGTTTCGACGTGATATTTTTTAGATATCAATGTGCAAGGTTAAATATGACATTATAACTCAAGGTTTTTGTGTCATAAATGTGACTGTAGTTGTACTAAATCAACAGAATACGGTAGCCCAAATTTACTGCAGAGTCACAGCACAAATAGTTAATGCATGGATATTGCTTTACCTGGTTTAGAGGTAAAAGGGTTGTTAAGAACACCACTCTGGAGCAGTTCCCCAAGGCTGTACTGCAACGGCTGTCATTCATCTTCCATCCAGCCTGCCAGGCTTTTGAGTATGTTGAAAGAGACTTTGATTTTAGCAATAAAAAAAGGTAGTTTGAATTTTGCTTGTTTTGTTGCAGTGCAAGCACAACTCCCTGAGAATAATCTCATGTGTTTCATTTTAAAGCGACGAGTCTTTCAAAACTATCAGCTTAGCAAACATGGTTTTACCTTCATGACAGAAATGGAACCTACTTGCTTCTCAAAAAGCAGCTCCCTTCAATCTGAATAACTTTTGTATAAACAGTAAAAAAAAAAAGTTAACAAAATAAAGTGATCAGCATTAATACGCACGCAACCAGTTTTGCAAGCAGTGTGCCTTGTATCTGCAGCTACCTTCTCTCTTGTTTTTTGGTAATAACACCTTCCATAGGTCCCTCTATCTTCGAAAACTATCCTCCATATGTGTTACCGTGTTAAGAAAGATGAGCAGAGGTAGGAAGTCAGACACCATATTAGCTCACCAATGCCATGTGCCTTGGAAGTGTTAGAAAGAATGACATAAAGCCTATATTAACGGGAGATCATTGTCATATGTTGTTTTATTTTTTTTTAATCAAAGCCAATTTGAAACAACTCAGATGAGTTACACAGAGGGGGTGGAATCTACCTTTTCACAACTACCACATCTCTGTGCTTTTTGGAAGGGAGATTTTCCATCTCTTGTTTGTGTAGATCAGTGCGATTTGTTTGCACCTGGATGTTAAAAAAAGAAGTGGTTTTGTGCTTGCCTGATAGTTTCCATGAGCATATTGCTTTGGGTTTTTGTGATGGTCTCACTGCGTTAATTCTTCTGGAATGGTTGAGAAAATTCATCTCTGAAATCAACTTTGGGCAAAAGATTATGCAACTTCACCCCAATGTTTGGAGGCTGACTAGATTATGCATCAGTTTGTTTCTGCTGGAAAACAAGTTTTTGTCAAAAGTAATTTATATTCTACAATGAAATCTTTTTTGTAGTACCTTCAAATCCTTTTTCAGCAGGACATTTCCAACTAAAACAAATATTCAAATATACTTTGCTTTTCAAAGGACAGATTGCAGAGTGAAAGTTGAAGTGGAATGGAAACAAAACCTTTTTTATTTAAATTAAAAGAACAAGCAATGTTCTTTTACTTTAATATTTTCCTCGGGGTTAGAAAATAAATAGCTATATAATAAAATGAATTAAAACAACATCGGTAGGATTCCAGACATTATTCTTAAAAAGAAAAATGAAATATAGTTCTGTGTATAGAGCTGCATTTATAGATTTTTTTGTTGTTGTTACGGTCATTTATTTTGAGAGAGAGGAGGGTTATTTGTACCGTTATGGTTTCTTACCAGGATTATAGTTTCTCATAAGATGATATTGCTCCATCATACAAGGCTCTGGGTTACTTCGATAGGTTTTGATATAACTTTGAATTTCATAGCAGGGGCAGGGGAAACTTGAATAGAAAACTTAGCTGACTTTTTTCCTTTCAGTCCTCAGTTCCTGTTCACGTATGTTTATAGCCTCTTCCAAGGATGATAACTTCTTTGAAAGGGTTGCAATTTGAGCATTTTTATACACCCCAGGTGTATTGCACCTATATAACTCTTATTACCATATAACTCTTTCTAACTATAAAACTCCTTTAGGGAACATAATATTGCTTGCATTAACTCAGGAGCGAGGAGCCAGTCGACAGGATCTGGGGCACCTCGCGCAGGGCATTGCACATGTCCACGTCCTTTATTCTGGGATGAAACAGGCCCAAGAGCCCTTTTATTCCTCTTCATGGCCAAATAGATTATAAAAACATTTCTTCACAGGAGTGGCTCCGCAGATAAGAAATGTTTATCAGGATTCAACAGGAGTGAATTTAATTTCAATAAGTGTTATCTCTAACTTGGCTATTGCGCACCTGATGCCTTCTCACGCTATGCTTTGACGGAAATAATGCAACGCCATTACTGGCGATGAAAAACCAATAGCAGGAGATGAGAGACAAAGCTTGTTGCACAGATGAATATTTATAGCTGCATCATGACCATCTATTTTCTTGGATTACACTAGAAGATATGATAACAACACCAAAGGAAATTGCTTTATGAATTTAATACCCATATATTTTCTGTACTGATTTCATTCATTTAGGTTTGGTGGCATTTTATGTGGATGGTAAACTATGTTCTATCATTATTCTTATTACAGCTAACAATAATCATTATTGTTGTTGTAATTAATTGCCAATTTCCTCATAAAAATCTTCTATAAAAGCAACCAGAAGAAAGATACAATAACAATAGAAATAGATATACGGGGCATTTAGAAATTGCATAAGCGGTCACACTGCCTGAGATCTTGTGCTAAAGACTTCCTGCAGCTAAAATATGTCTCTGACATACTTAATGGCATTTTACTTGGCACTGAAGTGATGAGATTACATTCAAATTAGGAACTTGTGTCCTTTTTTAAAAAAGCAAATACAGAGAGAAGTATTTTCAATTGCTTTGAAAACCTCTTAAAACTGCTCCAGTAGGGAAGAGAGGACTTGATTGTAATGAAACAGAAGCTGATTTAATAAGCACCAGACGCAGAGTTTGGTGGGTTGTTGGGGTCGATGTAGTTTGAGAGTTAGCATGACTAGGCCGCTTAAGCAAAACAGTTAGCATAGCTGGACAGGCCACTGGAAAGGACAGCTAAGAATAAACATGATGCGGGTTAGCAAAAAAAAGATGTGTTCAAGGACATGGAGACGGTCTGTTGCTATTGGCGTTAGTGCATAGTTACCAATCATAAGGGAATATGGGGTGCGTGAACAGCGCGTGATTTATGTCTGTAGCCTATAGCGTGATCGCGTGTGCAGATATGAAAAATGTATACAACCACACAAGCAGACCAATAAAGGGGATTGGCTGTGCATTGTATCAATGTGTGAGAGTCATTCCTGTCCCTGCATGGATGCTGAAACTCGGCAGTGGGTCTATCCAGCTCCCAAACTTTTTTAACAGGAAGCAGAATGCAGAACCCCCATCTGAAGTACAGAGGATGAAGAGACATACACAGGCATGATTCAATGCCCAAAATGGGTTCCTTGGGCCATCTGGGATGCACTGGGGTATCCGACAGCCTCCTAGAGTGGGCACAAACCACACAGGCCCTTTGGAAGCCCCATGCGTTTCTCTGTAATGGGATATTTGGGGCATGTCAGATAGCACCTAGTGTCTCCTTAAAGTCCCTGGAAGCTCCAGGGAGTTTTCCTTGATCAATGTCTCCTCCATCCATGCCACAGCCAGGCCCATCTCTCTCCTGTAAAGATGAGTCAAGAAAATAGAAATACCTTCTACAACAGTCAAAGTTTAGTTCTTCCAACCCTTAAAATGCCATTTCAGCCACAGGCCCTAGCCAAGCTCCTGTTGGTTACCTGATGTCTCCTGGAGCTGGACCACGGCACGCTACGCTGACCCATCTCCACCCTGAGAAATCATGGCTCTTGCCCTCACCTGGGCAGGGCTGCTCATGCTCTCTCCTACACCTTCTTCACTACCCACCAACACCTAAAATGGAAGAAATTAGAGGATCCCACAGTTGGTAAATTTGCTAGTTTTCAGCAATGCCTGCTTCAACCTGCCTCACTTTCCACTATAAACTGTGATTCAGCCTTCAGTGTTATTTCACATCGATACTAAAGCCTATTGACTAATTATACAGTTTCTACAGATTTTTCCCTAAATCTCTAGCTGGACTAGGTCTGTATCTTTAATTCTCATGCTCAGCACAAATAAATAACACTGCACAAAGCATTAACAGGGGTCAAGCCATCTCCCATATTTGTCACTGCTGTTTTTATTGCTACACAAACACAAGAAGTGATATGAGCTAGAAACAATCTCTTTGAAAACATGATGCTAAGAGGTGTCTTTGAAGAGGTCCAGAGTCCACAGACAGTCCTAAAACCAACAGGCTTTCCAAATATTCTCCTCTTAACAAAAGGAGCAATTAAGCTCACTTCCCTAAAGCCACCATGGAAATGGGGTTGTGTTTAACCTGATCCATCTCACTGTTGGAGAGGGAACTGCAGCAGCACAGGAGCAAACACTTGGAGTAGCTGGTCTCACTGCCAAGAAAACAATGTTGTGAAAGAAGTAGACACAGGTGACAAGGATGTATTTTTGAGCTTAATACATGAAGAAGCAGAGGGAAGGGGCTCTGGTTATTAGCTGGCTGCTGGCAGGTCAGGCTGGGCAACCAAAATAAGATGTTAAAGAGAAGTCAAGGGCAGGTTCTGGGTCCCCTGAAAGGATGCACCGAGCTCACCATGCAACAGCCACGTTTCTCTATGTTTTCATGCATGATGAAAAGCATGGGTGACAACTTCAGCACATGGGAGAGGTGTCACTGCCTCGGACAGGTCCCTCTGTGCCAGTGTCTCTCCTTTCTCCACTGGTGCTTCAGATAGCAACCGGTCCCACCGCTCTCACCACCTTGCTTGGCGCTCAAGGTCACCATGGAAATCCCCCTTATCTCTCCCAGCCTCTCCTATGACATTCCTTAGCTGGCTTTTCTCTCACCGCAGTTGGTGTATTCTGTAACACATAACTATATTTTAGCCACGTTTGTGGGGAGACTGAATTACCACTACTTGTGCTACAGCAGTGCACACTGCAGTATTTACAGTCCCATTTCTTGAGGCACCATACAGATGGGTTTGAAGAGACTGTCCCTTTCCTGAGCTGGGTATAGATGAAGTAGGCAAAGAAAGACCCGGGAAATTTATTACAGTTATTCAGCAGCAGAGCAAGGTAAAAAAAAAGTCAGTCCTATGCTTGGTGTTCTGCCCAGACAATTCCACCATTCCTGCCTTTTAATACATTTAACTTTCCCTTTAGCTGGCATTTTGTTGAAACAAACTTTACAGTCCATAGCATCAACGGTACTAAAATATGACAATTAATCACAGTCAGCCGCCAAGTTTTCACTGAGTTCAAGCATTTAAGTCACAATTAGCAGACACAATATTTCAGGATATCAGTTTAGTTGAAACATTGAAACACTGAATAAAACTTGATCTATGACATTGGCAGAGATGCAACCAACCCATAATTGTACAGCTGTATTCATCACAATTTATCTAGCCTCCATCAAACATTGCTGCGTTCACCAGGCCGTGAAGGAAAGGACTATAGATGATCACTGAATCTGCAGTGATGATGGTTCAAGCCTAGTTTGCCTCACAAATTTTCACACATGCGCAGCCAGTAAAGTTCCTAAGAACAAGCGCTTTAAGGCCAAAAAGACCAAGCTCTGCAGTAACAGGCTCCAGTAGCACCAGACCAGCTGTACATTCAGCTCCCAAAGATACTGCCAAAGCAATAGCAACCAGCTCCGAGCAAGCCAGGGCTCACCAACAGCTTTCTTACAGGTGAGACACTGCTCTGTTATTTACACCATTCCTCACTAGCAGAACAAACATCCCCTAAACTCCAAAAAAAAAGAAGGGAAAAAAAAATACCTTTTACTGTCAGGGAGCACTCTTTCTCCTTTCACCGCTGTCTCTGCAAGACCAATGCAGCATTTCAGAGAGGGGCTGCTAGAGGAGAGAGAGGATATTTGGAAGAGATTATTAGGTGACAGAGTAGCAGTTGAGAGGTCAGACTCTTAAGCCAGCTCACCAGAAAACTGGAGCTGCTTCAGCATCAGCTTCAGGTGCAGCTGAAAGGCTGGCACAGGTGAAGCAGATGGGGCTAAAACTGCACGTCCTGCTCGGGCTGTGGTTGCGCCTGTCTCCACTAACAGGGGTACAAGGAGGTCCTCACCTCTGAGCTACAGAATCCTCCCGAGTCCTCTTAATTGTACCTCACAGTTGGCTGAGGCATGAAAATCCCCTCCCCATCCGCTCCTCCAGGCTTTATTCAGCATCACCACCAACTTCGTACGCATTTCAGATCAAGTTATCAGAGAGGAATAAAAGCGATCTGGCATGTCTTGCTATAGCACTGGTGTCACTGTGTCTATCTCAGCCCACACTAGCACTGCAGTCTTCCAACCTGAAAGCTACTGCTGGAATCACAGATGTTATACACTTGGCATGACACCCGCAAAAAGAGACATATAAACAGACTATTCTCACAAAAGAGCATCTCATGAAAAATAAGCATTTCCCCCTCTCTCTGAAAAAAAATATTAACTAAATGGTTGAAAGGAGAGAAACAAAAAGGGGAAATCAAAGAAAAAACATCCAAAAAATACTAGGACTGATTCGTTGTCTGGCAGTCACTGACGAATGACAGGGTAGAAGAAGAAGAGGAAAAATTTACCCCAAAGCATTCAGGACAATGTGCCCAGTGAGACTAAAGTGTTGCTTACAAATAAGCTGCATGTAAAGGTACCTTGTTGCACTGCACACAGCAGATACTGTGAAGGAAAATTATTCCCTTCATCTTCTCATACCCCTGGGCTTCCACGTGCCTGCTGTGCCTTCCCATTCCTCTGATGTCTGAGCAAGGTCACGGACAAGAGGCAAAGCCAAGACTGCTGGGTCTCTCTTCCCCTCAGTCCCCTGTGATTCAGCCCGAAGAGGCAGCACATCATTGTCCTCTACTTGGTTACCTCGCTGGGGATGGCTGGCCAACCGCTGCTGTCATTCTCCATCCACCTGCACCCACCTACTGAAATGGAAAAGAGATCTTGAAGCCAAGCCTTTCATCCTGCCATACAGCTCTCTGGACGTTTGCCTCTCGTGTGAGCCTGCACTGACGCTCTACCACGCTGGGCAAGACGGTGTCTGCAGCCTGTACCCAGACTGCCCGGTATCCATCAACAACCTCTGCCTCCGAGCTGGGCCATTCCCTGCTCGGCACAAGCCATCTGGACTGTGACATCTTCATGGTGTTGATATGGATGTCTTCGAGCTCTGAAAGCAATGGAGGCCCTGTCCAAGTCTCCGCATGTGACCAAAATGACCTACTTTCCCCACTTGTCTGGATTTAAGTGTCTTGTAAGCAGGTTGCACAGAGCCTATTTTTGGCTTGGCAAATGCATGCTCTTCTCCACAGTGGACTTCTTTAACTGATGGTGCTTAAGATGATTTATGAGTTTCCAAGAGCCGAAGTCAAATCACATCACTGTGTTATTTTTGCATTATTATTCATGAATCCCATTCAAAGCTCAATTCAAAGGGCATCTGTAAAGCAGTTGGTGAAGAGCTGGAACACCTACTGTAATAAATGAGTCATTTCCCAGTGGAAAACGAAAAACTTACCATGTCAGCAAGATGACTGCACATGGCAGAGCATTGAGAGAAAGATGAAATGGGATTAAGGGAATGGAAATAAAAGGAAATCTTAAGAGATACAGAGAGAGCAGAATATATGAGCAGAAAGAGCCTCAGATGGAGTTGTATGAGGAATTACAGAATCACAGAATCACAGAATAGTAGGGGTTGGAAGGGACCTCTGTGGGTCATCTAGTCCAACCCTCCTGCCGAAGCAGGGTCACCTACAGCAGGCTGCACAGGACATTGTCCAGGCG
>Ga0065711_1032672_pt1 | contig 26910 bp, 7 predicted proteins | sample Hoacrofraction12_FD_59098 | JGI IMG/M metagenome (GOLD analysis project Ga0065711, IMG submission 59098) | Hoatzin crop microbial communities from Cojedes, Venezuela - Epithelial fraction 12 v2 (version 2) | ecosystem: Host-associated > Birds > Digestive system > Esophagus > Crop | place... | reverse complement strand
GTTGTGGAGTCTCCTTCTCTGGAGATATTCAAGACCCACCTGGACAAGGTCCTGTGCAGCTTGCTGTAGGTGACCCTGCTTCAGCAGGGGGGTTGGACTAGATGACCCAAAGAGGTCCCTTCCAACCCCTACCATTCTGTGATTCTGTGATCGCTAGCAAAAGTCTTATTATTTAAAAAAACCCCACATGTTCTAGATTTCGGGGATTTTACTCTAGTCAGGATTTGGGGATTCAAAAGCCAACTTAGCATGCGTACTCCAGGCAGTAAAGTACTTTAGTCAAGAACCAAGTCTGGTTTCTACTGTTCCTTTTACAACAGTCATAAATATGTACAAGGTTGCCTATATAGATACCAGCTCCCATACATTTATTCGCTGTACACTAATCAGCCACTAACAAATGAGTGTAACAGAATAACGGGTATTTGTCAGTAGAGTTTCTCTTTGTCTAACATGCCTTCCTTCAAAAGCTCAAAAGGCAAAGGACTTTGCAGACGTAGTGTGAAAAGGATGCTATATGGAAGGTTGTAACTCTCAGAGTCAGAACGAGAAAGGAGACATGAAAGATGTTCGTGTGCAGAAATGTTATTCAACTGAAATGAATTAAACAGGGAAAGCTGAGGAAGGAAATCAACAACAGACAATAACATGAAAGGATACAGAGGGGAAAAAAGAATAAAAGAGTTAACGAGAAGTTCAGCTGCAAATCCATGCAGTATAAAAGTATACAAGGGTAATCAGAAAAATGTGTTTAGTCTGTGAATGGAACTTGGGTCTTATTTTGAATTGTGGTTTTCACATTAGAAACACCATTCCAACATCAGTAACAGATACATATATTTACTTCGTCTACTGCTATGGGCAAATACATCTGTACAATGATTTGAAGGTTATATTTAAGAAGGTAAGGAATGTGGCCAGACCTCAGTAAGGACAGATGTATTTTGTGTGTTGCAGCTCTGAGCAGAGCCGAAACTTGTAACACTGCCGACATTTGCAAGGTTTTAAAAGTCACCAGTTGTGTTCAGAAAACATCTGCAGAAGCCAGCTGCACACGGACAATGCCACAGAGTAAGAAGAAAACAAGCCAATAAATTTTTCCTTTTAAATCTAAGATGACAGACTCAAAGGCTGCTGAACAGCCACTTTTTGCTGGGAGACAGACACATAAAACTTCTGCAATGACAGTAAAAGAAGAAGGTGGAATGAATACAGAATTCTACAAACGTGAACCGAAAGTATACATACAGGGAAATCAAGGTCAGTGGGGAATGGAACAAGTCAATTAAAATAGACACAAACTTAAAGAAACACTTTGCACCTCTGTATCTGCCTCTGCTGCTCCCTCTGAAGTGACAAACAACGACTGAAAGCAAATCTAGCTCACTTCCCTACCATTCCCTGTGCATGGATGGAACAGAAACAGTTGTACAGCAGGAAGTATGAGAAAGAAGGGAGCGTAAAAAGGTCTACTTAGACCCTCACTCTTCAGGGACACTTCCACAGGGAATGTCTTCCATACGTGTTTGGCTGACCTCAAGGTAGGTATTAGGCTCTGAGCTTGTTTGTTTATTTGAACATAAAAGTTCTATGACTTAAAAAATAGTAAAACACTAACAGATGTTAAGCAGTTACAGCTGAGGCAGCATATTTTGTTTTGGATTTGACCACAAAGGGAATGAAGCTAATATACAGAAAGGTGACAGTTTAAGTCTTGCCATGGAGACCTCAGTTTCCCCCCTCTCAGCTGAAGACTCCAGTCTTTAGGCTAGTTAGCCATGCCACAGCCATTCTGTGAAGTCACTTTCAACTCCATTGATCTCCACTGGTTGGAAAAAAAAAACCTCTAGGAATTTTTGAATTTTTAAGAATCAAGCATGTCTTTAAAAAATAGTAAATAAAAAGCTCTAATTAAAATGCGTACCTTTAGTTACTGCAAAACAATAGGTAGAGCTCTGTCATAGTTTCTCATTCTACAGAAACTTGATGTCCATAGAGTCATGAGAGATGAGCAATTACTTAGTAAAAAACACTTTTTCCTTTAAAGAAGCATTTTAAAAACAATTGTAAAAACATATTACTTACAACATATTTGCTATTCACAGAATCTTCCAGTGTATGTACTTACTACCTCCTAGAAACACCTTCTTAAAAGTGCCTCACACTCAATTCAAGATGCATTTTGGGGAAAGCACAAACATACTCCATTCTAAATTCACTTTAAGGTTAAAGTCTACGTAGTATTTTGCTGAGTGGGAGAAAGGTCATGGAATCACTGTGTATAACAAATGACAGGAAAGAGACCAAAGAACTATCTTTCTGACTCAGAAAATAGCTAATGTGTTTCCTGCTTCTTCATCAACCAAATGGGTTAGAAGTCCTGAAGTAAGCCTGTCATACTTTACCAGCATTTTGACTGATACAATGAAAAGTGAGGGTAATAAAAAAACACCCTGATAACTAGGAGAGAAAGGCTACTACTAACTGCTAAGTGGATTACAAAGATAAAAATTCAATTTCATCCTAATTTTAGCATTTTACTTATACAGAAAGAACAAGGATGAGAGAACACAGAAAAATAATATTCACACTTTCATAAACTGCACTTGTATCTATTATTGCGTTGTCAAAAGAACGTGATTTCTTGAAACCACATTTATATGAAAGCTTTCTAAAGCTAGCCATTCCAACTCAAATATACCAAACTTGCTTTCAGAAATGAAAGCAGAGGACAGTATTTTTGTTGTAAAAAGTCCTTCGCAATTGGTCTTTAACAGCTCACTGATACTTGACCATGATACTGATATTCTTTTGGGGTTACTGGAAGAACCCTACCAGCTGTGTGTTTGATGTAAGGGTAGAATCAGTGATATCCAATTACAGTAAACAGAGAGGCTACGAACTGAGTACAGAACAGAAAATAAATCTGTTTATTATTGTAGCTCTTTGTAAACCATTTGTTGACTTCTGTTTGACAAGCTACCTCTGAGGTATGGTAGAGCCAAACCATGAATACTACGAGCTTGTAATTTTTTCATACCAGCAAAAGCCCAAATAATTGTGCCGAAAGCTTTTCTTAATGCAGTAAAGATTTTCTACATGAGTCATTATGAAGCAAAGACAACACACTGCCACTAACGACTTTAACACTATCTAGAGTAATATATTATCATTATCAAACACAACGTAATCTCATTTGCTAGGAGGTAGCCTGCACAAGTTCACTCAGGAAGCATTCAATAAAAACTCTCTGGGTTCTCCTGGAAAAACTGAGTGTACATTTATATTTTAGGCTGTCTGTACCACAGCTACATTGCTCAATTTAAAGTGGATAATAGAGTAGCTGTTTCAGGACAGTATTAACATCTGGCCAAAAAGTGAGCTGAAGACCTGCCTTCCTACACAGAGAGCAAGTCTGTATTTCGCCAAGTGATGTTACAGTTAACCTCCCCAAAGGCAGCTAAGTTTAAATTAGCATAGCATCTACAAGAGGTGCAGCCACACTTCTACTCCAGGAGAGTACCCTGCAAGAACACACAAACTTAAAACAGTCATGAAGGCAGATGGTGTAATTGCTTACCTAAAAAAGAAAGGTAGAGAAAACTTGGATGATTACAATAAAGATGCATATACCTTCCCCCCTTGCAAAACATCTTATCATGTGCATCAAAGAGAACGTGGATCAACACAGTAGCTGTGGGATACTAAAATCAGTGGATACAATCACTGGCACTTTTAGCAATAAATCTATATAATAATTCACAAATAAAACAATTTGCATACCAAATTAAGTTACATGTGTATTTCCAGTATTGGAAGCAAGCTAAGGTGTCTCATGAAATATAATAATTTCTGAACAATCCCCCAGAGATAACATATGTCAAAATAGTCCTTTCAAATGGAAGGCAAGTTTTGCTACGTCACTGAGTGCTGGTGGCATGTACATATGGAGGCAAATGAATATTAAGAATCTCATTTTATCCCAGAAGCAGAGAATTACTTTTTAGCTAACACAGTGCTTATAAAAAAAGTTCATTTAAAACAATAATATATAATCTCACATACTCTAAAGTTTTCTTTCTGTTGATGATTACTATATCATACTACTTAATCTAAATTTTTATTTATGCAGACACTCACACTATAAATAATGTCTTTCATTACCTCCAATAGCAATTTTTTGAAGTGGAGAAAATATACAACTTTTTTTTTAATCAATAACCATTCACACCCAGGAAACAGAATGCTATGCACAGATCTGACAAGGGTTTTGTTGTTGTTGTTTTTAGGGGGGAGGTGTGTTATTATTTTATGTGTCTTTCAGACTTGAAAATTGAACAGAAATCCATGGGGCTGTTCAAAGGGTAGCAATTTCTCTCCATATTGTGATGCAGCCAGACAGAGGCCTCTTCCACCTGAAATGCCAACTTTGTATTGATACAGTACAATAAAATACTTGAGTAAATTCTGTGTTAGAAACAGTTATAGGGCCTGATGATTCAGTATTTTTTTAGACAATTTACACGATTCATCATAAAGACAGATAGCAGCATAAGAAACAGTATAGGGCCTGATGATTCAGTATTTTTTTAGACAATTTACACGATTCAGCATAAAGACAGATAGCAGCATAAGACTGTTGAATACTCTGCTTGTGGGAAGAGGATGGTGATAGCTGTAATGTTATGACTAGCAGACTTTTCTATTGCAGTTACCTCAGGCCAGTAATTCACAGGGTGGGTAGGCAGAAGCACTAACTTCATAAAATTGCAGTAAGCACTGAGCTAGCTATAGCCACCAAGATCTTGAGGCTGTCATATGCTGTTCTCTGAAAATATCTGTACGCAGTGCCAAACGGATGTTAGAGATGATTTAAAAAAAAAAAAAAAAAGATACCGAACAAAAACTAGGAATGTTATGCCACAGTGAAAATCTGTGGGGCAGCAGTGCTTCGATGCTGCATGTAATTCTGGACTTTTGCCAAACAGGACTGAGCTAGAAAGAGCAACATAGAAGATTAAAACATGATATCTGCCTAAGGAGTTACTAAATAGAATCTCTTAAGTCTGGAGAAGAGCTGACCAAGTGGGGAAGGCTTTGCCAGGGTTTGTAGGAGGGACAAGTCACAAGTGGCTTGGAGAAATGAAAGTGAACAGATATTCCTTAACATCTTACATTGCAAGAACTGGCAAAGCAAATAAAATAATTGAGGTACTGCCTGCGCCCCATGCCCCTTTCCACCCCCTACTCTCCCCAGAGGAGCGTTCTTCATACAAAAGTGCACTCAAGTTTGGAAATCCTTGCTACAGGGCACTGTGGTTATCAGGTGCTTACAGGCATTCATGAAGCAACTGGACAAATGGATGCAAAAGACCACCAGGCTATTAAATAAAAAGACAGAAAGCCTCAAGCTACAGGTTTATGGAAACTGTGACCTTGTTATGGAGGAGGTATCCTCATTGTGCTGCTACCCCGTGGTGTCCTCCATGTCCTGCAGGTACCTCTGGGCTTCTGCTCCCAACTCCTGGCCAGACAGACTTTGGTCTCCTTCTGGAACAAATGTTCACATGATTTTACAGAATAAATCAGGCAGACATGTACTGCATACATCAAGGTGTGGAGCTTGTTTTTACCCAAAAGGTACAGTAACATTAATGCAGAGCATGACTTAAACAAAAATCAAGAAACCTCAATCTTCTTTCCTTCCCCAAGCCAGCCATTCTGGCATCTGTCAATTACAGACACTCTAGCCATCCTCCAACCCCAGTTAAGCACTGTTCATTACATGGATATAATATAGAACCTATCCAAAAGCAATGTGTTGAAAACATTCTTCCAAACCTTTAGCTGCTAATGAAATACCAGTTCTTCCACATTAATTTGTATTATATTATGATGTTCCTTCACCCCTTCACAATGTAATTCACCCCTTAGAGATCAAGGATGTTGCCAATCCCTTGCCCTTTAATCAAATCCGAACGGTCAAATGTTTTCTCTGGCTTCTACTTGTTAGTTTTGCATTCCACACGGTGCTATTTAACTCCTGTGTGGTTTCTGTCAAATCTGAGAGGACGTCTTGGGCTGATTATGGCTCCTATATCTGATGAAGTTATTACTGCAGTATTATAAAATGTGTTGTCAGATGGGAATTAGCAAATCAGCTAAGATAAAACAACTGCAATCCTGCACCTTCATTAAAAACGGATTCAAACTGTGATTATCAAAGAGGAGGAAGTATGAGCTTGCAGCTAATGCCGCAGCTGATATGCTGAAGGCTTCAGTTCCTGATAGTCTCAAAGATTTCTTGCTTGATCTGGAGCTGTGCCTCTTAGAGCCAGGAGATTTAAAGCACTTGCTGATAAAGTGTTTACTTTCATTTGCAAAGACTTCTCAAAAGGTGATTGCATATCACTGACTTTCAATACTCTGCAAACATTAAAACTAGCATTTTTAAGAACTTCAGCATATATGTATCTGCCCCTCCAGAAGCCTGTATACCTTGGAAACATTGAAAGTTTTGTGTTCTCACCAGTTTTCATCTGTAAATTTGGGATACATTGCCAACTCCACTGCAGCATTCAGAAGATAAGCTTACCTGAGAGCCACCCTGACCATCAGGTTGGCTTATGGTCTTATGGTCTAAAGCCATGTGGCTGCTCCCCACAGGCATTGTCTAGAAAAATGCAGAAAAGATCTCAGTACAAACCAGATAGTTTTTTCTTTATTCTGTTTGAGAAACTTCCAGCACTACTTTTGTGAGATTTGTTGTAAAAGGCAAGAGACATGGCTAGGAAAGGGGTTTTTTAATTACGATTATTTTTTTTTTTAATACTAAACATTGCCTTTCCTATTTCAGGTACAAAGGCAGAAAGATCACATTACTAATTAAACACATTTCTCCCTCATGGCCCTTTCTCCAGAATCCCCAACAGTGGAGATCCTGGATTAACTGCTTTTATAGAAGTCTAAAGTCCATCAGCTCATAAAGCAAACGGTTCAAACACAATTATCACTGTACAATTTCCAAATTATCATGTTGTTTCATAAATTCCTATATGCCAGGGGATCCCTAAAGTAAAGGGGATCCATGTTCCACATGAAAGAAATAGCGCTTCCCTGCAGCATTAAAACAATAGGACTGCCATGGAGGTAGCTGTTAAAGACTAACGAATGAAATGGGAAAGAAGAATGACAATATCTCCTCCCAAAAGGTCTGAAAGAGATTTCAAAGGCACCTGAGCCGATGGTGTGGATTGGCTGAAAAAGCAGAAATCCAAACAAAGCTCAGAAGGCACTTTCAATTTTGGACCTTTCTTTGAGGTTTGTCAATGAATTGAAGGGAAAATAAGAACATGGATATTAAATGAAAGCAAAATGGTAACTTTAAAGATAAAAGTCTAAGCTTTTTGTTTTACTGATTTTTGTTTCGAAATTGTAAAAGTGAAAACATTAAATTTTCCCTGTTGGGCAAGCAGACACAAGTATTTTATATATCCATATTTCACTTCTTTTTCCAGTGAAAATAATAGGCAGTTTCTCTCTCTTCATTAACATTAGTCAAGAGAAGTAGCATTAGAAGTAGCAGAGTCTCACAAATAATATTTACTATTTTTATTGCAACTTAAATTAGGACATTCCTTTTCAAAAAAATGAATTGCTATAAATTTATCACATGACTGAAACACTCTAATATTCTTAAGAAGAATCAGCAGAGTTTTTCTAAAAGCATCTCTCTCTTTTTTCTCAACAGGAATCTGCAGTTCTATAGTAAAAGTGACAGTCAGCATGTTCCCCTATTCTATTTTATGTCCAAGGCACAGCATTGAGAACTAAACTCAACTTTTAATTCCTTGCTGAAAATATGGTTTCCACCAGGGACAACTGTCTCAACTCGTTTCAGTTGTCAGAATTCAATTATCAGAAAGAGACACCTGGATGTAGATTTTCTTTTGTGCCGATTCTAGACCCCGTCATAAAACCCACATCCAGGCAAGATTCTGAATCTCTTTCTGGATGATCTTACTCAAATGGAGGAAGATCTGTTATGTTCAGATGCAAGAACTTCTTGGTACACTGAATAACTTCTGAAGAGATTACGGAAGGCTATACACAAGACTGCTAACCCATCGGTTGAAAATGCTTGAGTGAAAAAGCCAAGTTGGATACCTGTTCTACAGCATGGAGAATGTTATTTTGCCAGAAGTGGGAGCCCTTCAGCTTTAGTGCACTTTTTGCTAATGACACAAGAAGCAAACACCTTTGTGATTTTTCCCAATTATAAGGCCTGATTTTGAGTTCAAGGCAATGTAAAGCAAAACTAAGTCTGATCTACACCTAGAAATATTAAAAATTAGTATGTATAGATTCAAAGAAGATTTTGTAGGGCTTTTATCCACTGATACCTACTTTCTGTACTTAGCACTGATGACCTGAGCTCTGTATTACATTAATGACTGTTTTGTTAGTATGTAATTTTACATTTTCATATTTTTTAAAAATCTTTCTGTCCATAAGCAAGCGTAAGTCTGGATTTGCTTTTTATTTCAAAAGGTATCATCTTTCTTGGTAAGTATACTGTACTGTTTTGATTTTTTAACTGTATTTAAATATCTGTCTTACACAGTACCTTGCAGACTATGAATATTCAAAAGATCTTCTCCTGCTAAGCAATTTCAATTAATCTGTCTCTCACGTCAAAATCAGAGAAATGGTTTGCATTTTCAACAGGAAATGGACAGAGTCCCAGAAATCCATTGCCTGCCAGAATTTAAACTTCCCACTGTTCAGAGAAGAAATCATGCAGGATTTACTACCAATGCAACAACCAGGTTGTGATAAATGTTACTTTGCATTAGATGTGCTTTAATTTACCATGACTTTTGCATCTCTAGGCACCCTGTTGGAGTTCTGCTGTTAATATTAGCTGAAGCACATAATTCTTTTTTTACTCATTAATGGCCCTATTCAACAGAAACTGAATTTCCACAGCTGCCAAGCATTGCAAGGTCCTAAAACTGGGTACCCACAGAGCCTAATCCTCATGTAGCTGACAGAATTTCCTTCCCAGATAGTGAGAGCTTTCTCCAGGATTGCCATACCATGTCAGAAGGCCTTCCACAGCCCACTCATCTAGACCCAAGGAGAAGACCCAAATGCAGGTAGTGGACTAAACTGTTTCTGGAAGTGTTAACACACCTTTCCATTTCAAAAGGCATCCTCTGGACATTATACGGCTTTCCAGATGTTTCAAGTGACAAGTGTGCTATAAATCTGTCATGAAAGTATTTGATTAAACTCTACGAAAGTTGATGAAAGCCCACTTTTTAATTGAGTTGATAACAGATAACAGAAAAGCATGCACTTTCAATGCTTTCACATTTCCATTTTGTCAAAGGATATCCAAATTTGGTTCTTACTGTTTACACAATACGTTGCCCAGCATACAGGATTCCTACTTTACCAGGAAGTCTCCTGAACTCAGAAAAAGCCGAAGATGATCTCATAGCTACTTTGTTTCCATAGCAGTTTTATGTTAGCTGATTAACGTGGGTACATGGAACCAGAACTGATTTCTCTATGCTAGAATTTCTGATGATGCAAGTGATTTCTGCTAAATATATGACCTTAAGATAAATTCATTAGTAATATCTGTTTCTCCTGTAACCTAATCTTAACTAAAATTATTAAAACTTCAGAGAAAGCATTTTAATGTAGTACTTGTCAAAAAAATGACATTTGCGTAGATGTAGCTCCTCATGCCCTTTCTTACTTTGTCAGTCAACCAGCTTATGTTAGGGTTACGGAAACACATTAAATACTAGCTGAGCATCATAATTTATGGAGACGGAATACTATGGTAAAAGTGGCACCACCAGGCTTTGCAACCTGTTTTCTCCCTGAAAAGATGTCTTGAGCCTTGAATACCCAAACAATTCTCAACCTGTCATCTGCAGATCTTTTGCAGCCCTTGTCTACCGCAAGGAGGGAGCACCTACAGTACAAGTTTCTTATTTGCATGCTAATAATTAGCAGAGAAAAGACAGATTTTTTTCTCAAAATACCAGGGTTTAAGTATCATCAAAATGGCATGCAGTGTTGCCATTTATCTCTGAGATGAGAAATTGACTGGATTTATGCAGTTTTACCGTGTTGCTACTCTGATTTTATTGTTACTCAGACATATACAACATTCCAATGACTTTCTAAATTCACACCACGAATGTACATTTAGATAATTTTAGTATTAAATTAGAATCTATGGATTTAAAACTTGAAGTTATAAAACACTATTAAAAAACCTAAATACACCAGAGAAGTTGACTTTTTGCCAGCATGAACATTCATTATATTCAGTGGAACATCTTGTAAGCTCCAGGACTAATCTCCTGTATTTCCAGAATCTACGCTGATGTTAGTCTGCAGATCATAGAAAGTGTGACTTTACCAATTGTCTTTGTAATTAACATGCATAAAAGGTTAGCAGCACTGGGTATACTTTTTTTTAATTCACATATAACAAAATCAATATAATTTAACAGAAATTGCTAGTAAGCTTCATGTTAACTGAATATGTATATATACATATATGTTTTTAAGTGATGTTTTGACCTTTCCTGGGTAAGCCCTACATATCATAGTCTTTCATACTAAACAAAGAAGTTTAACTAAGACTAAGTCAGTGAATTCAGCTGTAGGAAAATAAAGAGCAAACTATCTACCATTATATGCTTTAGACAGGGAGTCGTTTGTGAACGTCAGAAGACATACACACCTTTGTATGTTACATATTCTTGTGCAGCATCTGGCACAATATAGTCTCAATTACATATGTCCATAAAGCTAGCACTATTGCTACTGATAATAAGTTTTCTTTCTTCTCATTCCCCACTCTCAGACGAGGTCAAAAAAGATACTGCACTGTACATTCTCCAGCTGTTTTTTATACTGGACTATAGAATCGTAGAATACCTCAAGCTGGAAGGGATCCATAAGGATCATCAAGCCCAACTCCCTGCTCCTCGCAGAACTATCTAGAAATAAACCATATGACTGAGAGCATTGTCCAGATGCTCCTTGAACCATGACTGGCTTAGTGCCATGACCACTTCCCTGGGGAGCCTGTTCCAGTGACTGAACCCCTTCTCAGTGAAGAACCTTTCTGATTGTAAGGCCTCTCTACCTTAAAGGTATTCCACAGCTCCTCCTAATTTAATATCACTGGCAAACTTACTTAATGTACATTCAACTCCTGCATCCAGAGCTTTTATAAAAATACTAAAGAGCATTTGTCTTAAAACTGAGCCCTGCAAAATTATCACTGACTCCTTCTTGATCTTTCCATCCATTTTCAGCTTATATGGCTGTACTTCTATCTAGGTTGCTTTCCTGCTTTTGGGATTTGAAAATATTTTTAAGCTTTTGTGAAATATTTTCAAATTAAAGACAAACTTACATAGGGTAGTTCATGGAATTCTGAATCTTTGGGATAAAGTTTCAAGATAAAGCAATTAAATGCTCAAAAAATGGTTACTATTCTATCCAAAGACCTGTTCAAATTAGCAGTCCTATGATAGGTATGCAGAGAAATAGTTTTGCAGAAAACAGAAAACACAGTTTTAGTTGATGCTTCTGTGCCAAACAAGGATCAAATACATCTGACAAATGTGGTTCTAGAAATGGTCTGAAAGACCACCAGCAGTGGAAAATCTATAGTATCCCCAACATGATGTATTGCAGTGTTTCACTACCCTTATGATTGGAAAGGTTTCTTCTTGATTTCCACCTTGACTTTTCTTCCTTCTTGCCATCTGAGCTCAACAGCACGCTCCTCTTCACATAAGGGACAATCATAGAATCATAGAACGCTTTGGGTTGGAAGGCACCTGTAGAGGTCATCTAGCCCAACCGCCCAGCAACAAGCAGGGATATCATCAACCACACCAGGTTGCTCAGAGCCCCGTCCAACCTGGCCTTGAAGGTTTCCAGGGATGAGGCCTCCACTGCTTCTCTGGGAAACCTGCTTCAGTGTTTCATCACCCTCATAAAAATAAATTTCTTCCATATATCCAGTCTATCCCTACCTTCCCATAGTTTAAAGCTGTTACTCCTTGTCCTGTCTCAACAAGCCCTGCTTAAAATATTTCCGAATCTTTCCTATAGATCCCTTTCAGGTACTGAAAGGCTGCTAGAAGGTCTCTCTGGAGCCCTCTCTGTCCCAGGCTGAACAGCCCCAGCTCTCTCAGCCTTTCCTCATAGGAGAAGTGCTCCAGCCCTTGGATCATCTTTGTCACCCTCCTCTGGACCTGTTCCAACAGCTCCATGTCTTTCCTGTGCTGAGGACTCCAGAGCTGGACGCAGTAGTCCAGGTGGGGTCTCACCAGGTGGAGTAAAGGGGCAGAATCACCCTCCCTCGACCTGCTGGCCACGCTTCTTATGATGGAGCCCAGGATATGGTTGGCCTTTTGGCCTGCGAGCACTCATTGGTGGCTCATGTCAAGCTTCTCATCCACCAGTAACTCCAAGTCCTTTTCGGTAGGGCTGCTCTCAATGCCCTCATTCCCCAGCCTGTATTGATACCGGAGGTTGCCCTGGCTCAGGTGTGTGACCCTGCACTTGGCCTTGTTGAACCTCATGAAGTTCACATGGGCCCACTTCTCCAGCTTGTCCAGGTCCCTCTGGATGGCGTCTCGTCCTTCAGGCATGTCAACTGCACCACTCAGCTTGGTGTTGTCTGCAAACTTGCTGAGGGTGCACTCGGTCTCACTGTCTATATCATTGATGAAAATATTAAACAACACCTGTCCCCATCTGCACTCCTGAGGGACACCACCTGTTACAGGTGTCCACTTGGACATTGAGTCATTGACCACTACCCTCCGGCTGTGACCTTCCAACCAATTCCTTCTCCACTGAACAGGCCACCCATCAAATCCATATTTCAAAAATTTAGAGAGCAGTATGTTGAGAAGGACTGTGTCAAAGGCTTTACAGAAGTCCAGATAGATCACATCAATAGCTCTTCCCTTGTCCACTGATGCAGTCACTCCATCCTAGCAAGCCATTATGTTGGTCAGGCAGGACTTGCCCTTGGTGAAGCCGTACTGGCTGTCTCCAATCCCCTCCTTGTCCTCCAAGTGCCTTAGCACAGATTCTAGGAAGATTTGGTCCATGATCTTGCCAGGAACAGAGGTGAGGCTGAGAGGTCAGTAGTTGCCAGGGTCCTCGTTCATACACTTTTTTAAAGTTGGCACAATGTTTCCCTTCTTCCAGGCACCAGGGGCTTCACTGGAGTGCCATGAACTTTCATATATTACAGAAAGTGTCTTGGCAACTACATTAGCCAGCTCCCTCAGGACTCTGAGATGCATCTCATCACGTCCCAAATTAGTCATCCTTTTCCTTTTAACAAGTACCCTTCTAATCATATAAATAATTGATTTTCAGTGCTTTCCTAACCTCTTCTTTAAGATCAACATTTACAGGCCTTTGAATTTTTTCTCACAGTTCACATTTGCAGAGCACTCTTCTTTTCTGGATTCATCTAAGTTTATCCATGACACTCCTTAAGTACCAAAACCAGATGTTTCTCTGGTAAGGGCTCAGACGTACTACTCAAGAAGCAATACTTCGACCCATTCATGTTTGTCTTGGTATGAGTTAATATCTAACACTTCGTTGAGGATGTCCATCCTGTACTTGTGGAGTTCCTATGGCAATGTGTTTGCTTGTTCTCTCTTGAGTTTCATCACTTTTTTTCCCCAGACCATCCTCAGAATATTTTTTACCTACAGTTAGTCATCTCCAAATTGAAATAAGAAAAGATTTTCATTTTCAAGACAACCTGAACAGCCTTAGACCCCGTATGGAACCACAATATATATATCCCCATTTCAACTGTGAATTTGTGGTTGTGGTAACAGATTGTCTAAATGCTCCTACTTACTACTGCAAAATTTTCATCCCAGATGCTGTCTTCCTAGCTTCCCTTTTAGGCTACCATATTAACCAGTGTCAAAAGCTGATGGTACTTACTGCATCTCCTTTATCCAAACCGCTTGTCACCTTGCTATAATTTGTTTTGACTAATTATGTTCTTAGTAAACACAAGTTAGTAAACACAAGTTAGTTACTACGCTTTTTCTTATTTTTCAAATGTTCAGAAATCTGGGAACAGAATTACCTTGTAGATCTATACTTCCTGGATCTCTCCTCTCCCTGTTTCTATGTAAGAATTCATACTAGGCACTATGCTTGCCATTTTCCAGTATTCCACAGTTGTCCTCCTAATTTCTCAAAGGCAGCTTCCAACAATTCTGAAATTGCTTCAGCCAGGTCACTAAGCACCCTATTATGAAGTTTATCACACCAAACAATTTGAGAACAACTGCTTTGTCTAAGTGCTTTTTAATCTGTTCTCTCTGCCATTCAGATTGAACCTTTTGTCGTTGGTATTAACTGTGTTAACCATCTGCTCCTGACTGACCTTTTTGTGAAGACTAAATGCAACAAGGCAGGTATATCATTTGATGGTTTTCAGCCTGGGTAGGGAAAGTGTTTCCTTTTCACTTCAACATCCTTTTACTAATAATAGACTTGCGGAACTTACTGTTAAGTTACTTAAAAATATTTTCGTTTTGCACTTGACAACATTGTGCTACTTAACCTTATTCTGTGCCTTGACTTTCTGACTTTGTTACTACATACTCACATTATACTTCTCTTCCATCAGATTGTCAACTAGATAACCAAGTTTATATTTTGTTTTCAGTCTTTTCTTGAAGTCAGTAAATCTGCAGTGACCTGGCCTTATTTGCTCTACCTATCTGTCCTGTGGCAGCTCTCTATAGCTTCTTTTTCATCAAACTTTCCTCTCAAGTGACCTTAAATAACAATTCTGAGAGTTCATTGAAATGTTCTTTCTGGAAGTTTATGATCTTTATTTTGCGTGCTGCCCTCTTCCTTTTGCAAGGATCATAAAATCTTATTTCAGTTTCACTCACTTTCTGTTCACAGCCTCAGGCAGTTCTCTGTTTGATTGCCCTCTTTCTCTACTTGCTGCCTCCACCTTCTGCATCAAAAGAAAGTTTTCACCTGTCAGTTCTTGTATTTTGTTGGACAGCCTGGGTCTTTACTGGGGTTTGTTAAGATCTTCCATTGAACACTATGCTTTTCACTCTGATTTCTACATTTTGTTTTGGGTTTGTTATTTGATTAAAGATTTTTGTGTAAACAGAAAAAAAAATTCACCTAGACTTTTACCACATAAGTTCATGCCTTTTATCATAGACCTTGAACATTTCTAACTGAAAACCTCAGGGTAGGCATATTGTGTTCTTCATGTTCAAGATAACACTTTTTTTTTTTCTGAACGAGATACACACTTGTATATTAGCATTCCAGTAACGAGTAATTCCACAAAACCTGTTATACTAGTTAAATGACGCTCCTAGTTGTGCATTAAGATTTACTACTTCTCCTGTTTATAGTCCACATTGCTTCTCTATGTGCTGACATGCAAGATGTTATTTTTATTAGCTTTCATGAATGAACTAACTCTGTTTTGTCATCTTGTCTAGAAGAGTGTTTGTGATCATCCGTTGTTCCTTCTCACATCCTGCTTTTTGATCTTCGCTGAGGCAGTCAATCAAAACTGGAGAGGTGCTTCCTTCCCCCTTTTAGGCAAACTCATTCTTCTCCAGTAGCCCACAAAACATCACTGCAAAACGTTTTATACTTATTTGGAAAATGCCAGTGTAGTCAATGCTACTCAAACACCAGAATTTAAACTATGTGGGGTTTGAGGGGTGGATATGGGGGGTTGTTTCATTTTTTTAAACAAAGCCAGAAGAACTGAAAGGAATATCTATGTTCACAGTTCAAGTGAACACAGGTGAATACAGAACCTTCTTTCTCTGTTCAGTTATGAGAAAGTGCTCCAGAAGCTCATTTCTTTTTTGCTAAAATCAGTAAAACCTGAGAGTAATGTTCCTCTTTGATTGGATTATTCCATAGTTTCCTGTTTCAAGACTTGTCAACCCTTCTTTGAAGCAGCTGGTTACTGAGACTGTTGGATACATGATACTAGACTAGTTAGCACCCTGACATAGCAATCTTCACAATTCCTTTCTGAGTGACCTTCTTCAGCCTTTTTTGTCCATTTTGCCACTAGGGGACCAGCTGTTTCTCCTGACTTTGGATGACAGGTAAATTACTTATTGTACCTTCACTGTGTTTTAGACAGGACCCTGAAGCAGCCAAGAGCAGGTGAGTATCTAAGTATCCTTCTTTTTGTAAGTAGACAACAAGGAAATGCCACTGCCTCAAAGACTGGCAACCGTTCACCTGCATAGCTGATAGCACTTCTCATACCTGACAGCTACCCAGATCCCAGTGGCAGAAGTGGGAGATGATAGGCACACCATGAACCAGTAGCAGATGAAGAAATCTAAATACTCACATGAAAAGTAGTTGAGATTGCAGGAAACAGACAAAAACATCAAGTACTGCATAAGATTACCATAAATCACACAAAAGGCATATATCAAATCAACCAATAGCTTAAGGCTTTGCAGAGTATCTAAAGCACAGGAAGGATGTCAACCCCCGCATTACTGAAGTGATCAAAGTATTTGATGAAGATGACAGGGATGACAATGAAGAGTAAGTGCAAGAAACAAACTACTTCAGAGAACACTGGGTGCTGTAGAGTTTGCATACACTAGTTCATATTATAAAATCTCAACTCCTTTGACTGTTCTATGGAAGTGTACAAGAATTGTTTACTATAAACATCACCATATCTGCACATTTAACAAAAATCCAAACATATGAAAGCTTCCTGTAACAATTTAACATGTCTTCTCTAAACTTCTAGATGAGTACCTACAACTCTTGAATGCAGCCTGTTTTTCTGAATTCCTCTTTGAACCTGATTACATGTTGTGTAATCCCAAACAGCACCTGAACAATATAGACTCAGTAGTTGAGAAAATCCGAAACCAAAAGGTTTGTTTTCTCTCATAAAAGTTTTAAAGACAGCTCATTCTCAAGAACAAGCAGTAACACATGTTTCAGAAGATAAGAAATCTTTGTCCAAGAAAGCACAGGAATAGCTCTGTGACAAAATCCAGCTCATATGTGTACCATCAAAACTAGATGACCAAGTTTTAAGAGAGTGTTTTCAGAAGCCTAATGACCTGTTTTATGCATTGCTCTTTGTGCTTTCTTCCTTCTCCCAGCCCAAGATATTACCCCTAGACCGTCTGTGAAAGAAAAGAAAGAAAAAAATCTCTCTTGTTTTTTAAAAACCCTAAGTATCTTATTCTATTCCTATGTATTATTACTTGCATTGCGAAGTGGTTTCTCTATTGAAAGAATCAGGATGCTGTCCAACTTATAGGAGTAGCAATATCCAGGCTGCATGAAAAAAATTCACGGTGGAGCCGACAAAGTATAAACAGGGGTAGGAGGCATCTCCTGTAATGGACTTGGCGGCAATTACTGTGAGATCTAACTTCCTGTGCTGACATGTGAGGTTCACCTGGAACTTACACAATCAACATACGGAACAAAATTGGTCTTTTCTATTTTGAACAAACAGAACATCAGGCTTCACAACATAAACTAACTGCATCGGTGTTAAAATCCATGTGCAGTAATTATCAGATTGGTTAACAGAAGTGGACAGCAGAGTACCCTAGACAATTTTTGGGGAAGACAAAGGTAGGGGCTGGAGCCTTTCGGACACTGAAATGGAGCAACCGACCATGCCTACCTCTTAAGGAACTCCCATGTTCCTTGAATGGGCAAGGTACAACATTCGAGAAATGTAACTCAGATTTTGCAAATGAACTGTAAACATGCCTTCTCAAAAAAAAGCAGGCTTCTTAAAGTTTTTATCTCAAAACAAAAGGAATTAAATTCGTAGCTGCAGCATAGTTTGTAAGATGCAAGTAAATAAAACTCATCTTTCTTCTAAGTAAATAAAACTCATCTTTCTTCTAAGAACAGGTTTTAGAACTAGCAGGCACTCCATTGTGGCCTATAATTTGCATGACTTATCTTCTCATGTAGATGGAGAAACAAATCAGGCCTACCAGTTTCTCTTTTGTTGTCAGTTCCCAGCAAGGGTCAAATTTTTTTTTACTTCTCTTAAACAGAAATTGCCCTTCAGTCTCTCAGCTTCCTAGCTGCATGAGAGTCAATGCAACCCACAGAATGAAATACAGAGATATGTAACAGGTAGTCTAACTTGTAAGCTTTGTGTCATAGTCTGAATGGGAGAATGCCCTTCCATCTCCCTGTGACCTGGAACCAATTCCTGGCTTGCATTCAATATACAAACTGTAAAAAAAAAAACAAAAAATGGTAGGATTTTCCTCAGGTGCCCTTCTCCACTGCAGATGCAGCTAGAGTGGAGTTACACGTCTGAGGTGTAAGACGAAGTAAAACTTGAGGCCAAACGCTCAGTGGACTCCTATTGAGGACATTCAGGAACTAGTGCAATGCAGTAGGTCTGCAAGATTTTAATGCTTTCTGTGAGGGCTATCATCATCATGTTTATTCTCTGTTAGTAACAAAACTTACCGGCAGGTGAGAACCAAGAAATTAGCCAGGCAGGTCCACTCTAGTCACCCAGGCTGAGAATGACTACAAATGCCACCCGTCTGTAACACAGGAGTACCACACAGTGGAGTTTTCCAATTCCAGCTCAATACAGAGGAATTTGCTTTGAAAATGGAAGATAAAGTCAGCATATACTATAGATCACTGCATCAGCTCTTTTTTTTTTTTTCAGTATAGGGAGCTTCCCCATTGAGAATGGATTTCACTAACACCACACAACTAAAGTTAATCATACCTTTTCCATCAGCTTTGTGACAGTAAAATAAATTAATGTCGTTGTTAAGAGCTTAAAATATGAAATTATTAACTTCTTCTATAAAAAATTTCGTGTCATTTTTGTATCAGTTTATGTCCAAGATGTCTGCTTTCCCAGAGAAGCTATTCTGTGTGATCTATTTTTATGAGAATTCTTTTACTAATTATTGTGAAAGACACTTCAAGACTTTCTTACCTTTTTCTTTAAAAAAACACAGAATGATTGATCTCCATGTAATTCAAACTGAGCAAGGTAGATCTTGATAAAAATGTCAGCAGGTAGTACCTCATCAGTAGAAAAGAAGTACATATTATGGCAGAGCCTAGGGGATTAGGGAGTAGAATTTTCCCCCTGCTTGAAGCTTCAAATCTATATTGGTGAATTCTTTCAGGAAAAGGAAAATCTTTCTCTTCTTTCTTACTGTCTTACTTTGTTTTTTTCTTCCAGGAAAAAAACTGAAATACTAAGGATTGCAAGTTTTTTGTTTTTTTTTTTTAAAAAGAGTACATTGTGATATTCATCCTACTGTGGATTGCTGGTTATAAGTTTCCTTTTAAAAAGATTTTAATTCAGATATCTACAGGAGATTTTGTAAAATCCATTTAAAGTCTGAGATCTGTATCTCAAAAAGAAAGCAATCTTCTAGGAGCCTGAAAGTACAGAGAGTTTTATTTCACCCATTAGACAATAATGCTATCATTTACCTTGTCAGGCCAAATCTGCTTTAATAGATGCAACCTTCACACATTGCCCTTCTTGTTCTGTCAAACTTACCAATGTGAATGGAAAGTGATATCACTGCAACAATAGTTTGACATCCTATTGTACAGTGGTCTGGATAAGTAACTTGGCCTGAATGAGCGATATGATTGTAATATTTTACCTTGTACTTTGCACACATACTTTGCCTATCAGACTCCAACACACAAACAAACCATTTTACAATCAGATGTCAAATTACTGTTGCAAAGACATTTTGCTTACTAAAGCACTTCCTCACCAAGAGTGTAACAGAAGGGGAATAACAAACAAGTTGCAATTCTTCTGGTGATTTGTAATTGCAGCAGTCTGTGTACGCTTAAGCCCTCATTCTGGACATAGTTGTAAGCTATGTTTTCTCAAGTGTCTCATCTGACATCAGGCTTCCCAGCATCTCAGTCTTCCTTCTCTAGGGTGAGTGATGGCAGGTGCTATCAATCAATTTATCAACCCTTGAGATGTACAGCCATACATCACAGTGAACTGATTCCGTCTGTGATAGAAGAATACCTTGGAAAGGATGCTGTGCTTCCAGGCAAGGAGAAACCAGAAGTGAAGTGCTGAAGCTGGCTGGTACCTCGCAGAGGATGCAAAACCATTACAGTCCCATCAGCATCCATCTGAAAAGCCATACTTGAGAAGCACAAAGCCAGAGAACCACTGAGAATTGACCATACCACTACTGTAGTGCCTCTAGACAATCAGTTTCTTAACCTTGTCTTATGATTTCACTCTGAATTATAAAGATCTAGTCCAAAGATACAGACAAATCCATCACTGGTGGCACACGAAGTTATAAGTGAGGGACCACTGGAAATACGGCTGGTAATCAGCGTTTGCTGTCTTCCTGCCTTCCAACAGAGGGAGAAGGAGGAAGATGGTAAAGAGCAGTGGTACTTACAAAGAAAATAATTTCTAAGTATGGCTTTAGGCCCAGATACATCCTCTCCAACTAAGTGCTTAATGAAGTCACTAAATCATCCTAGACTTCCTCTGCAGTCAATACAGAAAAACAGCAGGCAGAATTACCTCCTAAATTAAAGAAGTACCCAAAGGCAACAAGTCACCCCACTGACAGCACCTCATGCAAGAGGGAATTGATTGGGCCAAAACCACTTACTACTGACTTCAAGAAATTAAAACACTCTACTCAGTTTATTAACCTGTGATCTACATAATGATGAAATTAAGCATATTCTTACAGGTTTTCTTCAGCCATCACCAGAAATAGATAAGAAGACCTGAAACAATTTACTGATACTGTGACTATTTCAGCTAAACCTGTGGGATGGATACGGACTGAGGTTACTGAAAGACACAGGAACATTTTGTGCATTTGCAGGCACCATTCAGCTGATTATGCCTCTATTAAATTGCATTTCTCGCTATGAAAACCTTGAATTTTACATTTGTTTTTACAATGAGACTTCGACTGTGGTTTGGCTGTAATATGTGATCTCCTGTTTCAGTGAATTAAATTTCCACTCAGAGCTTTTAAATTATACTTTAATTATTAAAATTTGACCATAGCCTAAACAGTAGATTCCATATTATGCATACTTTAAGTGGAATACATCAGTAATCTTTTGGAGTCATGTGTGTTTGTTATGCATAATACATAAAACAAGTAGACTAGAATAGCAATGAACTCAAAGGACCATTTATTGCAGAACGTGTCCTGACACTATTATTTCTATTCAAATAAATCTTTTGGGGAAAATTCTGTGTAAGCAGAATTACATCAGAAAGCTATTTGAAGGGAAGAAAATAAAACTTTTTAAAACTATGCAATGCCACAACAGATATAGTCAGCTGACACCTTAAAATGAAGAAAAACTGCAATTTCAGGGCCTTGGTAATCATCCATAGAGAAACTATTTTCTCACAGTTGCTTTCTGGGAACTGCGATCTCCAGAATTCTTGCATACAGTTAGTGTAACCTTGGAAATGTCTCTGGGTGTTAATTATTATAAAGAGCAATTGCAAAAAGGACAAAGTGTGAACACGTATTTCTTTAAGAAAGGTGTCCTTAATCTTTTTAATTGAGCTGAATTTCATATGAACTTCCTTCCAGACCTTCTTTACACACGACAAAGAAGAAAATTATCCTTTCTGACCTCCATTGTAGGTATTTAAAAAGGAGATAAAAGAGTTTTGCCAATATGGCTACTCATTCTCTTGACCAAATTGTAGTACTTCCTTCCACAGGTATTGCTACACCCCTCAGAGGAAGCACAGTGGTTAGTCTCATGCAACATTGCCATCTGGTGCTGAAGTATTTTCATTACACTATGAGCATATTAGACAATGCTTTACAAAAAAAAAATACAAACTAGTCTAACTGGCTGTTTTACTTACCCATGACTTACCACATTTGAGTACTCAGCAGGCAAGATAAGGGATTACAGGAAAATGGGCAGTGTCCCTTTAAAAAGAGATGTTCTTGCATATATCATCCACTACAAAGAAACTGTGTTCTGTGACCAAAAATGTGTGTTCCCACTCTGAGAAGGTCCAGCTGCATCTGTTGCATCGTGCGTACAAGCAAACCTCATCAGAGCAGTGGAAGAAATGGCACAGGTTTAAAACAAGAAACCGTAACTTGCACTAGTGTTTTAGCAAAGCAGAAGAAAAGAGAAAGCATGATCTTAAGAATCAGAGACGCAGTTAAAAAAGTAATGATTGTTGCTATTGCACTAGAATAATTGCCAGAGACGAGAGAAGCAAGTAATCACTTGCTTTTTTTTTTACCCTCGAAAAATCTGTGTTGGTAAAGTTCATAAATTTACGTTATTAGGCCACTGTACAGAAAAAAAAAAAAAAAGTTCTGCTCTTTTTTTCCCCCTCTAAATAAGTCACTAGAACTGAGTCGATAATCCATATCAACAACTTGTCAAGTCTGCAACTACACTCGTTACACACATGAAATAAATTGCACAAAAGTGATAACTAATATCATACAGTACAAAAATCAGGTTAGAAATCAGTGAGGAAAAATGTGAACAGTCATACATGTTTTACAGAAAAATAAACCCAAAGCATTAGAGTTTTCCTTTGATCTGGTAAGATTAGGCTCATTTTTGCCAGTGTCCCAGTAACAGTGGACTAACATCAGCTAATTTTGACGGAAAGGCAGAATCCAGAAATAATCAAGCTCCTGCAAATGAAATTCAGAGGTCTTGAAGGAAAGATGAGCCTTTCCCATCATTATATATTTTCTTTCTGGACAGACAGGCAGCTAGGATACCAGCAGGGACCAGCTGTAAGCATCACCCTACAAATTGAAAAGAGCAGGGGTGAATGCAGTGAAGGGAGAGGAGACTTGTGGTCAGGGTAAACTTAGGGGAGAGATCCTTGGGTTACTTCCACACTGAGATCAGCCCATCACAGCTGCATAATACACAGATGTTAAGAAAGAAAGAATGAACTTATATTAAATTCTAGATAAGGAACAATAGGGCCTGGAGAAGTGGATCAGTTGAAGTTACAGAACCTACTAGTGGTGGAAATAGAGAGCTTCTTTTATGGTCTGGTGCAAAGAAACTATTTACACCAGCAGATCTTAATAGCCCCTGGCTGTGTGTGTAAACAGCACTTTTTAAGCTGCTCTTTGAACAAGTCAGATTTTTCTTCATCAGTCAAGAAGCCATAACCAATTTTCAAAACTTAGTGCTTAAGATGCACCTTTTAACTCCTCAAATGTCAATGTGATTTAAAAAAAAAAAAAGAAAAGCTGCCCTGGTGTACTTGCAAAGGGTACCTTTATCCATTGTATCTACTTAAAAGCACATGGAAATGTATATACCTAACAGCAAGTGGAGAGCCTGCCATGCACCTGTGTGGTGTAAGGCTATCACAAGCACTTCTTCAAAGCTTGATATCTTATGTCAAAACTGTGGGGAGTTTAAGTCAAGTCATGGGTAAAAATACCAGAAAAACATGCGGTGCTGTTGTTGCATGGTTATCTTCTTGCTTTTAGAATTATGACAGCACATTACTATAGTAGCTCAAATAAATTAGACACAGGAAACCACAGAGCTAACACTGAGAACAAGCACATGCCTGCAGCAGACTTAATCTGCCTGGATCACAGAATACTACAGGCAGCCTAGGCAGCACAACTTGGGAAAAAATATCTAGAAAGGAAAGTTCCTCAAAAGCTTTCTGTCTCCATTCTGTGGGATAAAATATGGGTCACATAAAGGTAACACAGCAGCTTGCTTGTGAGCTCTAGAGTGATTCTGGATATTGCCAAACCCGGAGGAAAAGCATCTGTCTGCTGCTGCTTTGCCTTTGACAACTATGGCAATATTAGGATGCTTTTTCCTCCACCTCTTGGCACAGGAAAAAGTGAGAAGTTTCTTGTTTGCTCATTTTACTGCAGCTGAAGATCTTTGCTGATCTGGCCACATTTTGATCCTGTACTGACAGTAGCTTTTGCGTATGCCCAGGCAGTGCTCTTTCTGCTGGAAGCAGAGTCACTACCAGAAGATCATGGTCACTAATATTAGTAAATTAACTTCAGATGGAGACACTTCTGCTCTTTGCTGAACAGAAGCTAAATAGGAAAACAAGTCATCGTGGGTATAATTCTTGATTCATTTGCACATAAAATTATTCAGTTTGTTCAGGCAGTTTTGTGTTCTGAATGAACAATTCCAGGACTTAATAAAAAAGCTGATTTTGGAAAAAGTAAACTTTTTTTGTTTGTGATGTTTGGAAGCAGTGTTACAGTGGAACTGACATGGGCACAAGCCAGGCACAGCACTTCTGCCTTTGTCTTCTCAGCTTTGCTCTCCCAGGTTAAAATGAAGAAAGGGAGGGGGTTGACAATGGAACAAATCCAAAACAGTGTGCTGTATGGAAAAGAAAAAAAGGAAGATTTATTTTTTTGAAAGACAGTGAAGGGAAATCTCTGAGAAAAGATTCCCTTTAAGAGTCAACTTCTCTCATGTACAGTTCCCAGGGGAAGAGACATTTCACCTCATGATCAGTGTCACTGAAATCCTCAGAAAATAAATTTTGAATGAGAGAGAGACTGATGATGTCAATTAGCAAAGTGTAGAGCAACACTGAACAAAACTCTAAGTTGCCTGATCGTGTATACTTTTTATTGTTTTGATGTAGACATAAAGGCACTATACAGGGGACCTAGCAGGTCTCTGTATCTGCCAATGTTCCTTGTGCTAGCAGAGGACCTCTTGGAGGGTATATAGACATGTCTGTTATGTCAATGTTGCCATTTAATTCTTAACCACAAATTTACTTTCCACAATTCACAGATCCATGAAATATAATGGAAGGTCCTATGAACTCTCACAGACTCACAGAATCACAAAACTGTAGGCATTGTAAGAGACCTCTGGGGATCATCTAGTCCAACCCCCCTGACAAAGCAGGGTCACCTACAGCAGGCTGCACAGGACCTTGTCCAGGCGGGTCTTGAATTTCTCCAGAGAAGGAGACTCCACAACCTCCCTGGGCAGCCTGTTCCAGTGCTCCGTCACCCTTAGAGGGAAGAAGTTCTTCCTCATCTTCAGACGGAACTTCCTCTGCTTCAGTTTGTACCCGTTGCCCATTGTCCTGTCACTGGGCACCAGTGAAAAGAGTCTGGCCCCATCCTCTTCACACCCGCCCTTCAGATATTTATAAGCATTTATTAGGTCACCTCGCAGCCTTCTCTTCTTCAGGCTAAACAAGCCCATCTCCCTCAGCCTTTCCTCATAGGAGAGATGCTACAGTCCCCTCATCATCCTCATAGCCCTCCACTGGACTCTCTCCAGTAGCTTCTCATCTTTCTTGAACTGGGGAACCCAGAACTGGATGCAGTACTCCAGATGGGGCCTTCCTAGGGCAGAGTAGAGGAGGACAATATCCTCCCTTGACATGCTGGCCTGCTTCTCCTGCCACTGTCAGATAGGACAATATTGAAAAAGCAGCAAGACAGCCTTTTAAATGATCCTGCAATAAGCTCTCTTTTTCTTAATTCCTCTATGATTTTACAGGCTGCTGATAATCAGTTTAAGCATTTTGATACAGCTTTAAAAGGAGAGATGATCATTAAGGAACAAATGCTGAAACGCACAATAAAGCAAAAAAATGCATTGTAAAAATGGCAGATCCACTGCACTGGGCATAAGAGCCAGCTTCAGCTCCCACTGCCAGAAATGCAAGACGGCGTCTAAAAGAGAACCTAATTAAGAGAACTGACTGGCACTTGGTCTCGTTGGTCTTTTGTGTATGGAGAAATCAATCTAGCACAGAAGACTTGACAGCTGCATAGCATACAGGGCACTCTGCAAACTGGCTACTAGACGCAGACTAAATTCTGCTTTATGCATTCAGAGAGGGCTCTGCCAGCATTAGATCAGAGAAACAGTCAAATACAGGGATCTTTGAGCCCGTGGACTACTTGACTTTTGTAGATCCTACACACAGCAATTTACCCTGTGTTTCACCCACAAGAAGAGAAGCAAGCTGTTGCTTTTGGTGCAGTGCAATAGTCTGATGAGCTAAACACATGCTTCATACACTAGAAGGCTGTGCTGCCTTTCAGCGTGACCTGGACAGGCTGGAGAGCTGGGCGCAGAGGAAAGCTGATGAAGTTCAACAAGGGCAAGTGCAGGGTCCTGCAGCTAGGGAGGAACAACCCCATGCATGAGTACAGGCTTGGGGCAGACCTGTTGGAGAGCAGCTCTGCGGAAAGGGACCTGGGTGTGCTGGTGGATGACAAGTTGACCAGGAGCCAGCAGTGTGCCCTGGCTGCCAAGAAGGCCAAGGGAATCCTGGGGTGCATTAAGAAGAGTGTGGCCAGCAGGTCAAGGGAGATTCTCCTTCCCCTCTACACTGCCCTAGTGAGGCCTCATCTGGAGTACTGCATCCAGTTCTGGGGTCCCCAGTTCAAGAAAGATGAGGAGCTACTGGAGAGAGTCCAGTGGAGGGTTACAAGGATGATGAGGGGACTGGAGCATCTCTTCTATGAGGAAAGGCTGAGGGAGATGGGCTTGTTTAGCCTGAAGAAGAGAAGGCTGCGAGGGGGCCTAATAAATGCTTATAAATATCTGAAGGGTGGGTGCGAAGAGGATGGGGCCAGACTCTTTTCACTGGTGCCCAGTAATAGGACAAGGGGCAACGGGCACAAACTGAAGCACAGGAAGTTCCGTCTGAAGATGAGGAAGAATTTCTTCCCTCTGAGGGTGACGGAGCACTGGAACAGGCTGCCCAGGGAGGTTGTGGAGTCTCCTTCTCTGGAGAAATTCAAGACCCGCCTG
>Ga0065711_1003665_pt1 | contig 26910 bp, 26 predicted proteins | sample Hoacrofraction12_FD_59098 | JGI IMG/M metagenome (GOLD analysis project Ga0065711, IMG submission 59098) | Hoatzin crop microbial communities from Cojedes, Venezuela - Epithelial fraction 12 v2 (version 2) | ecosystem: Host-associated > Birds > Digestive system > Esophagus > Crop | place... | reverse complement strand
AACTTGAGGGGAACCCTTCCCCCCCCCCCGTATTGCCATTGTAAAGAAGAACTTGGTGAGTGTGTCGTAGCGTGCGGTTCTAGGTATCGACAGTGTCAGAACATCCGAGAGGGAACGATTAATCACCAGCACCCTGCTAACCTGTCTCATTTTCCAGTTTTTGTATCTCATTTCGCCCAGCCTCTGCGAGGTAAGATAAGAGTCTTTTATAGGCTTCTCTGTTGGAAAAAAACAAAAGAATGGAACATGTTACTTAAACAATCTCACACATCCTAGGATTAAAAGCACACAATTCCCAAACACATTGTTTACATATTGGGATATTAAAACACAGTAGCTTCTCCTCCCGCCCTCCAGCTATTCAACTGCTTTGTTTGCTGTGAATTTGTGAATTTTTAGCATGGCCAGGCTGGAAGAAGAATAAGGATTTCATTGTTTATGGCTACAAGCGTAGTGAACATGTTTAGAAGTCTACTTGTTTAGTAAAATGCTGTGAAAAATATATATTATATATATATTTAATTTTAAAACGTGGATCTTCCAAGGCTTAGATGAGATTGGCATTCAGACTTCATCATCTTTGCTGTCTGATTTCTGCATAAGAAATCTCACTGTGAGTCATGCTCCGGCAGAGTGCTGTGAGCCACTGGCACCAGGGTGCAGAGCGGCACTGACGCAGATTTAGACCGTCCTCCTCGACAAAGGGCAATGACTGGTTTAAAATAAACCTGGAATTCAGAAGGGGACTGTCACTCAAGTGGATTTTCCAGAAGAGTGCGTATGTGTTGATGAGACTTTTCACCTTAAGTTCATTCTAATACTCTCCAACCAAGACAATATAATTATTGTTAAAGTACTGCCTCTGACATTTAGGTCTATTCTAATTATATATCTTTTTCATGAAATATTAACTTGAGCAAACGCCACTGCAGTTTTCATACTAGTTCCTTGCAATAACAACACTGGGTGTCACCACTGTAAGCATTTAATGCAACTTCTGAACTTTGTTTCTTTTATGTGTATGGGTTTGCACTTTCACGTCTACAATAACTGCACAGAACATGTTAATATAATGTTATTTAGTGGCCAGGAGTGACGGGAGGAAATCGGTTATTAGTGTTCTTACAATAAAATGCTCATGGATCACCTTAGACTGATGGGTAACGGAGCACATTCTAAATACCAATTATTAATACAAAACATCCACAACAGAAAACATATAATGTTAAGTGATGAAGCTAAAAGAAATTTAGCTCTTCACAGGAAGCTCAAACAACTTGCCTTCTTTTCATATTTTTTAGATAAAGGGATGAATTTTACCGTAACAACAGTATAAAAAAATATGAAAATTGGCTATGAAATACATTATCGAAAGATTAAAAGCAGGTAGTATGAAATTCCTGCATATAATTCTACTTCAGTCTGCCCTTGGGTGAATTCCCTTAAATAAAAGTAAATGTATTTGTTGGTAGAGGATAATAAAAAGTGAATAATATAATTACAAACGAGTTAAATACATTTTTCATTAAATGGAACATTAACACCCGTTGACTACCTTCTCATGAGCGATATTCTTACGCAACTCTGGCTTCTGGGTTTTTACAGCCCAGGCCCTGCCGACGTGCGCCTCGAAACTTCTCCAGCCTGAGGCGTGACCAGGACCCTACGCGCTGCGTAGCCGCAGCGTGTGCGTCAGCGAAACGCCGAGCGATGCCAGCTCCTTGCCCAGCCCCGCAGGAGGGTCCCGGGCGGCCCCCCAGCCAGCAGAGCTAACAGGAGGAGCCCCTTCGGCTCGGGCGGAGCGTCCTGGAGTTCTGTAACGCCGTTTATGTAGGTGCTGAGAGTTCAGCGCGGCATCTACCCCCAGGAATGCCATCGTCTGTGCGGAGCTGCTCAGCTCACGTGCCATTTCCTCCTAATGTCCAATGGATTCACAGGTCATATATTTCTGACTGAAGTTCTTGGGGGCAAAGGGAGCCAGCGTGAGCCTGCGGTGCCTGTCGGGGAGAGGCAGCCGGCCGTTCCTGGACACCCGCAAGCCTCGTGCGTTTATATTATGAGACAACTCTTGAAATTAATCCATGGGTGTTTCTTCTCCAAGCATCTCAGATCATACCTAATTATGCCATAATTTTAGATATGACCCACAAAGTCCACTACAACAGGGACCGAAAGGAAAATTCTTTGGGGCAGGAATTCTTGATTCTGTTTTGCAACACAGTGTAGTGAGCAGAGGCAATCGGGCTTCGCGTAAATTCTACTGACGTCTGTAGCCCTAATAGCAAAACATCTCTGAAAATATTTAGCAAGGATACATGGCTTAAAACCATGAAAGGCCTGAGCGAAGGGAGACTTCTGGCTGGACAGTTAAAAATTACTCATTTTTGAGCATCTGTGCTGCTGCCTAACATTGCTTTCTTTCAAGAGAATAAACCTCTACTGCTCACAGTCAAAAAACAAATAAAAATCAAACCTCTGTGCAGCATTTCTTCCAAGACCTTGTTTGTGCTCAGAATCCTTCAGAGACTGTGTGATTGTGGGAATCAGGCTGGTAACCAACGTCTGATCCAAGACCGCCACCGTTTCTAGTATGCTGAAAACCCGGTGATCATACACGGCAGTATAGTCCTGGATAAACTGCCTGAGGGGCACACAGAGGCATTGAGCGCAAGGTCAAAACGAGATGCAGAGAGCATGCCAAGAACAACCGAAGAGTCTAATCAGAACAAGCAATCTGGCTGCATGGCAATTTTCATATTGTTCCACGGAAATACTCTACATGGAATACTTTCTCTAAAGGAAGCCATGCTTTTGAAGGCTAATGCTAAAAATCCCACGTTTATTTTTGAACAAATTGTCAGGTTCTGCTGCTGCTTCACCAGGGCTGACTTGTTCCAGAGCACTTTACTTTGTACTGTGTCTAAATGCAGAACTACAACATGTAATCATTATTCAATAAAAAATAATAGGTGAGAAAAAAAAAGACCAGCAAAATAAGAGATCTGGATTCAAGTCTGCAAAAACAGCGTTGGCATTCCTTATAAAGCTCTGGTGGACCTTAAGCAGGGCAGACCATGGGCTGGAAGCGCACCCATTTGTCTTGCTGAGAGTTTGAGGCCTGTAAAGATCACAGATGACATTCGACTCAGAAGTAATGCCCTAGGGATGAAGCATCCTATGGAAGCGATATGTCACGCACAGGGAGACTGGCATGCCCTCGGACATCCATCCCGATTTCAGCGAGTCTCTCTGGAGCTTTCAGCGAGACGTGACCCAACACAGCACCAGTGCTGAGGTTTGCAAAATGTCTTCAGGTCTCAGACCATGCGGTGGTTCTACTGTATCCATGTGAGAAACAGGGCTCATTTTGCAGAGGTATGCAGGAAGTAAAATAATAGATTATTCTAATGTAAATTAATTTGTCACAAAATCGAATCAATCAAAAAAAAGAGCTAAGCTTGTTGTACGAGGATTTGATCTCTGTTACAGACACTTCAAATTGGGCACGCGCATCTGTCACCGCACCTCGCACTGACCATCCCCATTCATGAGGAGGTTTTCCCATTGCAGCAGCAATATATCTCTCTTCTATACCTTTCAAAACAGTGCCTAATCCATCAGAAGGCAGGTAATGTTTATTTCTTCTCCTTTTTTTCTCTGTCTTTTTGGCTAAGCTATGTTTAAAACCAGTGCCAAAAGCACCACTATTTAAATACCATAAACAAGTGACAATGCAGTATGTTAAGGATAATTAGTTATTTTACAAAAACATGTTTGCTGTCAATTGGCTTGCAGCAGCTTCACTGCCAGTTGGCATATTTTCTTGTTACCTAAATACAGAAGTCAGCTGGGTGGCACGTTCTCCTGACCCTGCTTGGCAGCCTTCTACCATGTACTGTACAATGTCTGTAGATATCTTTTTAACTGTAAAAGAAAAATCACAAGATACACACAGAGCTTTTGAACTGACCATCTGGAGAATGTCTTTCATGAAGACTACAATTTTTAAATGAGAAAAAAACGGTTTTATCCTACTTTGATGCAAGGGTAATGACTGTGAGAGCAGTTAGCTAGATTGGCTGTAAAGAACAGAATGAATCACGGATTTATGCAAAAGTCTTGTTTTCACCACCATTATCCTTTGAACGCACAGATTTTTAAGTACACTATGGTCTCTTTAAGTCAAAGCAAAGAGACACATACTTAACGGAAATAGAGATTTTAAGTTCTGTATTGTTTAATCATTCCTATTTGAATTAAAGAAAAGCAGTCATGGCATTATATCCTGCCCAAAGCTATACAGATCTACTCCTCACTTTCAGTGGTGGGTACTGTTCTGAATTCCACCCCACTTCTTTTTTTTAAAGGGAAAAAACTCCCACAAAACCCCACTGTTTTCTTCCCCTTACTTTCCGAATAAACATTCAAGATGGAAGATACAGCTCTTCCTTTCTAAAGGTTGAACTGGGCTGCAAGGAACTGGGCTTCTCTAGAAGGGTGTGGTGGAGCCCCACCTGCGCAGGCAGTGAGCTGGTGGCCACAGCAGCACCAGACATTCAGCGCGCTCCACTGCGCAGCACATGGCAAAGGAGCTGCTCTCAGCCTCAGGCAGATATGGCTATGATGGCAAAAGGGAGAAGAAAGGTGCGCGATGATTCAGCTGATTTCCAAAGCGTATCTTGTCCTTGAAACTTTTATAGACCAGAACTGAGAAGAACTTTATTAGACAAAATGCCCAGGAGAAGTCAGAGGCGAATCCCCATTTTGCTTCATGCCTCTACTGGCAGCAAGAAGGGGAAATTTTGAGCTTATGCACATATGCACATTCATTATACAACTGTGGGTGAACAGAGTGCTTCATCTTTTAAGAATCTAAAAATAAAGAAGTCCTCACTACAAAACAAAGCATGGTAAAAGAAGAAAGAAGGCTCAAAGATGCCTTCAGAGAGCAGCATACTACTTTTAATCCATTGATAATGCCTCTATGGGGAGAACATACACTAGTCTTATTTGGTCTCAAACCTTTAGGTGCAAGAAAACTTCCACAGTTATCAAGTGTAGGAGACATGAGATGGGAAGGATGGGGAGAAAGAAAACGCTCTTCAGATTCCCGAGATCATCAGAGTTCATTAGAGAGCGAAACGAGGCAGGACTTCTCTGCCTCTTGCAGACAGAAGTCCCAGACCAGTTAATGAAAAAAGAAAGCTTCTCTAGTTTATGTGGCCAAAGTATCTCATTCACCCCACCTGAGAGTCCTAAATATTGGGATGAAAGATGCTCAGCAGTACAAAATCTTACAGGTGTGCAGAGATGCATTTAAAGCAAACCAACAGCTCACCTTGCGGCTCGTTAACCAACACCAAGCATTTCAGCACGGCCGGGAGAACTAAGTCGATGTCGCACAGTTCAGTGCTCTGGGTTCTCTGAAGCACTTCCAGAACGAAAGCAAGAACGGAGGCCAAGCGCGGAGGTGGAGCGGTACCTTTGAATTGCAGGTAGTTCTCACTGCAAAGACAAAGCAAACCAAAACAGAGGCTATAATTTCTTTTTTTCCATTCAATGCAAGCACTATACACCTTAAAATAACTTTGTGATATTTCAGCAGTAGGCCTATTACATAGATTTCTATCTTTATCTAGGCTCAACTAATGGCTTCTATTTGTCTTAGTCTTAGAAAAGACTCACAATTTATCAGAGGACAGTGATGCCTTCTGACTCTTCTGCTGAGGGAAGTGAGAAATAGCAGCTATCATAATTCTAGTTAAAAAGCCAAGGGTGACTATAAAAGTTGAAATATAAAGGCATCTTCATAAAATAACTGAAAAAACCAGAGGAATAAAGATTCTAAGATCCTAAACCAACATCCAAAATACAACTGTTTTTCAATTACTTTATTAAGCTTTATGTGCTTTTATCAACTCACAATCCAACTTGTCAGAACAGCTCTGCTCTTATACTGGTACTGTTATTTTATTTTTGCCAACAGTGTGTTGTAACGGGACAGCCAATGTCTGCTTTTGCTCCATCACAATTAACACAATCATGTCCAGTATAAAATTTGCCACAAAGATAAACGTTGACCCATCAATCTGCAAGAGCAAATTTTGACATCACGCACACCGAGTGTTCCAATTTGAACGGCTTGGTTTGTTATTTTTCCGCAAAAGGATACAACAATCTGAACTACTGTTAATTTGACATTACAAATGACTTTAGTGAACTCTGAAGACAGTAAGTTCAAGTTGAAGCATTCAGGACAGAAAAGTGCAGGTAAAAAGAACACAGGATTTATTCATCAGTTAGCAAGAGCACTCTCGAAAGCTGCAAAATAATTTCCTAGGTATTTAATATTAGGTACCATTAGCTACCCAAAAAAGGCATGCATGTTTACTGAGCAATGCATCAATTAAACACTTACTAAGGTGTGCTTTCAAATGAAACCTGACTTTCAGACATCTGAGTATTTCATTGCACAGCTTCAGAGCTCTGGTATAACTTGCCTAATGAAAGTTGCAACACTTCTATGTGCATTATATCGTGTGGTCTTACACACTTTCATATCAGCAACTCTGAAATCTTCTGCCCCATTAATTTACAGTGAAAATTTCACACTGATTTTTTTTTTTTTTTTTGGGTGCTCTTCCACTAAAACGTCTCTCTGACCTGGAAAATACCCCTGACCACGTGGTTCAAATTCCTCTGCGCAGCAGCAAGATACTCACCACCTTTCAGGCATCAAAACAGCCAGCAAACTCTGTACATATTTATGTACAGACCTACTGACTGCCTGCTGACCACCCAACAGCCTGTAAATCAGACCGCTGCTCAGTTCTAAGACATTATTCCCAGATCACTAAGGAACAAGTCACCAAGTGCCACTACACTTTCAGAACTTACTTTCCACTGTCAGTCTTAAAATTCACACAGGCATGCACACATTCACAAATAACTTTAAGATGATACAGCTTGAGGATTCATAAGTTAAAAACATGTCAGAAATAAGACTCAGAAATCTTAATTCACTCCTTCAGTATGTGATAATACAGGCTTTACTTACAGTCTTGCCTATAATATGCACCTAAAATCAATACTAAAATTCTCTTAATCAACATGTACACACGCTCTTTAACACAGAAAAGTACAATTACCTTGAATATAACAAATCCCCTTATATTTGAGGGGGTTTAACTCCTCCCCCAACACAGACGAGAAGTACCCACTGTTCCCTGTTCTGCAGCACATAACACAAAGCTTTGGCCTTTCAGGAGCAGAGACCCAGCATTTACAGCTGCTGTCGCCATCGCGCAGGCAGTGACAGCACAGTGAACGTGTACCCTCTTCTTGCCCCTACGTTTCCCTCTTCCCACACCCCAGATTTCCCACTTCCCTTGGGTGGCTGGCGCACCTCCATATACCCTGACACTTCTTGGGCAACGAGGGCTCCCATGCGCAGGTAACTGCGGCAACCGTAAGCATGACGACTCTGTGACCCTAAACACAGCCTGAGACACAAACATATGATGATATATATTGGAGCGCAGGTTTTCTAGAAAAATACTTGCTTTTCATGTGGCCCCATGCAATATTTTTTCTTATAATCCAGGACCTCCACTCCCAGTGACTCTCTCTCTAGTCTCCAGATCTTCCCAGTTTTACTCTCCTGCTCTACACACATTGTCCTTCCCTTGCTCCCTGCCCAGCAACGTACAGGCTCTTCCCACAGCCAAACTGTCAGTTACTGAGAAGAAAGCAGTGGCATTCACTTTCTCATTAGCTGTTTGTGAAACCTGAATAAGTGATGGGGTTTGTTTGTTTTTTTTTTTTACTTCACTAGTCCTTACTTTATGACATGCAGAGTGGTCTTCCGTAGACGTAGCACCTGGGGGGCTGTAATGGAGCTGCACAAAGCAGTCAGCATGGGATGCTGTCCGGCTCCAAGCGCAGTCGGAGAAGAAGGGAGAAATCGCCCAAAATACTGTCGAATAATGCTCCCAAGCAGTTGATTTAAATAGGCACCCTGTGTTTGGGACTGGCAACATATAAAGGACAGGCCCTGCAGAAGAAAAGTGTAAAAAGTGAGAAACTGAATAAATTTTTAATAATACTTTTGAATAAATGTTTAACAACCGTAGGCTAAATACTTGCTACACGCTGTGTAAACTGCTGCACATAAGAGTAACAACTGCATGAGAAATAAGCATCAGTAATTTGCTGCAGATATGATGGTCTACAAATGAAGACAGAGCCAGGGCAAGGCTTGCAAGAGATAAAAATCTTTTACTAGACTAATTAATAGATCGGATGATCAGATTTGGAGGGGACCTTGCGTGTCCCAAAGCTCGAGTAAAACTCTGGCATTTCAGACCTGAGAATGTGTTTCTGTGCCCAAGAGCTTCTCAATTACTTTTCAACTCTGTACATGGTCTAACAAAGTATATTAGTCAGGTATGATTTATGAAGGGAGAGAGAGAATACCTCATCTGTTTGTAAAGCACCGTGTGAAATTTTTGTAGGAACAATATAGCAGAAAGCTGAGCACTTAGAATCATGGTCTGACAAAATAAAAGCCTGCTCATAGTGTGCACAAATTAGGGTAAATTAGGCACCATTTATAAGGGATTTAGAGGTTTTTTAAAAAATCTGTTTGAGATAAGGCTCAAACTGCTGTGATTTATCCACTATAAGCTATAATGATCCAGAGAAAAATCTGCAACGAAAGCACTTGCCCAGAAAGCACCTCTCTGAGCACTACCCATATTTATACAACATATACACAGTATGTCTCTGAAGAGAGAGCATTATTCTTAGTGGTACAAGTTGCTGTGAGAGAAAGTTAAGAGTTTCCTTCCCCTTGCTTTGATTACTGAAAGGAAGAAGAACAAATCACTAAGGGAAAAAAAAAAAGTAAGTCCAGTAATCTCCCATCCCAAGGGTCACAGTCAGCGGCACAAACAGAAGCCTCTTGACAATTCAGAGTTTTCACAATAGTTTTGTCAAGCAAGAATAATGGTGTAAAAGAAGTTCAAGCACAGAGTTCCCCAGGCAGCAACTCCAACAGTCCTTCAAACTTCCACTAGCGTCGCATTCCAGACTCCAGTTTTGGTAGGAGGAGTATCTGCTGGAATACTGACGGTTGCTGAGCTAAGCTAATGCCCCTAATACATGAATGAATAGTTCAGGGCAAGCTGCTTTTGTTCCCCAGCTGCCGACACAGAGTATTTCCGTTGCTTTGTGCGTAGGAGTCCCTCCCCCAAAAGGTTTCCATCTATACCTGTCTGTGTGACCACGACAGAACAATTCTTTTAGAAAAAAGCAGGGTGAGACATAGCTGAGGGTCTTCTTGGCACTTGAAATAGGGAGCTCCCACTTTGGGTTCCACACCACATGAGCACAGATGTGTTCGGTTAGGGTTTAACTTCACCTACTTCTAGACCTCCTTGGTCATTTTGGTAAGTCCCAATGATGAAAACCACACTGTCCGAACTGAGGCTCTGATAAACAGTCCACATTCTCTCCTCCGCTTGTGTACATACAGCAAAATTCTGTAGGAAAAAGCAGCTGCTGCTATATCAGAATTCTTAAAAACACTGCTTGGCAAGTAGCAGACTCAGGGAGACTCTTACAGATGACTAAATAATCTGTAAGCTGGAGCGTTTTCTGTTTTCAGTAAGATGTTGCAGCAGGCATAAAGAAGAGTCTTCTGTGCTTTCTATGCTACAGCTCTTACAAAATGACAGAAAATATTCCGTAATCCCCAAAACAGAGCCGACACTCTTAAGACTCTAGACTGTTTTAACACTACCGAAAAAAAAATCTGCGAGAAATTGTATTAACCTACCTGATAAAAGGGACACAAAAATCACCTGTGGGAATACATGAGGAACATAACACCTGTGAAGAACCAACAAGGACAGCTACTAAAATGAGACAATTCCTCAAACTGAGGATCAACAAATGCTACATAGTATCAAGAAAGGAAGGAAGAAATCAGTTATTATTAAATAGTAAGAGTTACTGTGTTGAAGAAATGATCTTAAAGATACTTAATAGATGCAATAAAAAGCAAAAAAAAATAGAATTTAGATATCTGAAGGACCACTGACTAATATTTGCGGATCTTCTAATAGTTTCACTCGAAGATGGATCAACAAACCTACCCTGATCCTTCATTAAAGCATTTTCATTCTTTGAGTTGAAGTAAACTAATTTTAATTTTTTGGGGTGTGGGATGGAAGAGATGTATTCTGAAAAAGAAGGAAAGGATTAAATAAAAAAAACCCCACAACACTCTGTCAAGAGCATTACTGAAAGATACTCTTTTTGACCAGAAGGGAAAAAAGGACACAGGTTAACTAGGGATTTCTTTCTTTAGTTATCTGATGAGGCTAGAGAGAGAGCTCTTGAAACCCTGTAAGGAGAGCTGTTAACTTAAGAAGCATTTAAAAAACACCACCAAAAATTACTTTTTTTTTCCTGGAACCTAATGTTTTCTTTAGAAAGGATTCCAGGTTCCTTTTTGGTGGGTCAGGCAGAGATGCTGCCTCTCAAGGTGAAATTTTTAAAACCACGTAGTAATAGCAAAATTCTCTCTTAAATAAGGAGGATCCTCATCATTTTTCTTAATGAATGTTACAAGATTAGCACCACCTGCTTCCAAGATACAAATTCTTTTTTTCCAGTGAGACAACAGTGAGAAAAACCACCTTCCATTTTGCTGGGAGCCAGAAAAACACCCCCGAACAAAAAATCCTTCTCTTCTACAAAGCAGAAAAATCCATGAATCTGTCCTCACACACGAAGGGCACATCTACAGCATCACAGCTCTTCAGGGAAGAATTGTCACATCTTTGACCCTGGCACTTCTACTGTTCCCTAAGTTTCCAGAAAAAAACTTAAATTTCTCTTTCGGACACAAAGGCTCACTGACTTTAGCTCAGCACTGTGTTCTTTATTTTGGACTCCTCCTTCTTCTTACAAAGTGCAGAGAGCAACAGACCTGCACAGGGTCTGACAACACCAGTCCCAAGTGGCACAAGGGATAAATCACCGACACTGCGCAGTAGCTGCAAATCTCTGAGTACAAAGGCAAAACATCCCAGGCAGTGCTGGCCAGGGATGTGATTACAAGGAAATCAGACACAACTTTCTTCTTTTAAATCCTACCAGTAATTAAAAGAGATGAAGGAAGCTACTGTTCATATGAGAGAGAATAGAAACACATGCTACTAGACTGCGGTGCTGGACCAGAGATCTAAAACCAATCACGTCAGACTCCTAGGACAAGCCCTACAAAGCAGATGGACTTTAAAGGGCTGACAGAGCCACCCTCTTTTTCTTAACTACGTTCTTTAGCCATCTTCTGAAGTTAAACCCCCCCCCCAAAACCAAAGACGTTTTCAGGGGAGCAGAGGGGCATGACAACATCTGCTCCTCGTTTTAGCAGCAAGGCAACCGATTCCTGTGCGTGCTCACTGCAGGAACCTTTTGTGGCCTGAGCTGCCTCTTTCTTCTGATTTATCCATATATCTGTAAATCACCTGTGGAGAGCGAAGAACCGATTAGTATGGATTACTGGAACTATTCACTGCAGAAATGCCAAGCTACCTAATGATGACTTATAATATCAGTCCTGCTGTTGGAATAAATCTGCTGTTCACCAATTAATGTTGTACAATTCCTATTAAACACATACTATAATTCACAAAACGTATTAATAAGCTTGCTCAAATATCGGACCGCAGATGTGGCTCACAGGAGGGCTTTTAAGGTCTGATCTCTGACAAATGCTGAGCCTGCACAGGCCCATTATAATCACTGGAAAATGTATGTGCCAAGCACTACTTAGAATTAAGCTCTGTCACTACTCTCCTGTCTTTAGAGAGAAATCAACCATCTTCCATGTCTGGACAGGATTAATGCTTATAAATCAAGCAGGGTATCTTACCCTTCCCATCGTTACGTATATTATGCTTATTCCATTCACCTACACTGTATTCTGCAAGATATAATTAAACTAGGATTTCTTCTCTAAAATAAGTTCTGTACACTGTTTCAGTTCTTTCCCATATTACTAGTACATGTGTACAAAAATTCCTCCAAATCCTGCTCCAAGAAATCCATCCAAGGGTAATCTCACCTGCTCTCGAGTTTCCTGTGGTAAGCTTCAGCGATCCACTATCACACAAATCAACTCAACTTCTTTGTACAATGGCAAAATACCGAATGTTAGATTTTACATGCCTCACTATGACAAAGTTAAGAATTAAGTCCCCTAAAATTACAAAACAGCTGTTCATTCATGTTCTTCATGCTTTCCTTTCTGAAGTCCATCATTCAAACAACTCTGAGGACAATTTTCATATTATATCCCAACAAAACCTTTCTTAGGTCATCAAATATTATCAAACCAGGTGATGCACAGTGAAAGAAATAATATCCAAACAGTAACCCTTTAGGCAAGAAAAAAAGGCTAGTTTAAAAGTTGCTAGAGTGAAGCTATTTTGACAGGGCGGAATCAGTGAGAGTTGGAAGGAAACTTCTAGGTAAGTTCAACGTACAGTGGAGAACAGATCAGTTGCCCAAATTTATATATACAGTAAACACAAACATAACAAATACAGTCTAAATTGAGGAGAGAGAAATGCAATGTCCAGTCTTAATTAGCGCATTTGCCAATTATTTGGGCTTGTGTAAAACTAAACAAAGCCGGTGATTTTGTTCTATTAAAAATAAACCTGTAGGTTTGAGGGGGTGGTGAGGGAGGGTGGGATACAGTCATCAGCTTCGATGAATTGTCACCTATGCTTTGGGGAGACAAAAAGGAGCTCCGTATGTTGTCCTAAAAGATGGAAAAATTGGTCTCCGCCATTTTAGGGGGACGAACAAAGATGATGTCCTTGGTACAGCACAGTGACAAGAACACTGTTCTTGTATTTAAGCCTGCTACCCAAGTTGTGTGGCCAGTTGCATTACCACTACACAAGGTGTGTGACTATTTGAGGAATCTTTTTCTATACAATTCAGAAATTCTACAGAATTTCATAAGATTGCTGCATCAATGAATGCGGGAAATTCACTACCTGCTACCAAGACTGATTTCAAATCCTTTTCAAAACCCACATAAAAGGATCAAATAAACCACATTAAGATTAGTTGTTAAAAGCTCTGGAAAGAGGGAAGCTTTGCAAACTAATATGTTTTGTAGATCCGAGAAGGTTTTTTGGGCAAAGGAGGAGAAGCCCACACTGAAGGAGCCAAAGAAGGAGAATTCAGAACAAAAAAAAGAGAGGACTGGGATGGAGCCTGGAACTTTTGAGAAGACTGGAAAAAAAAGAAAAAAAAAAATGAAAATCCCTCTGAGTAGAAATGCTACTCAAGGCTTTCAGGCTTTGGCTATGAACGAAGAATTTGCATGTATAAGAAGATATTTTGCACGGTCTCCAAATTCCCATTTCTTTATTTTCATTTAACTGCCAAAGGATTAAGTTGTAAACTAGAGTATTAACAGGGACAGATCTATGGAACAATGTTTGTCTAACATGAGGGTGAATTAAGGCTCCTGCACTAAAATACCACTGCTCCACCTCCACGAATGGGGACCCGACATCGGGCAGCCACCCAAGGAGAGTCTGATCGCACAGATCGCCGGCAGTTTAAGTTAGTCAAGGTGGGGTTGTTCCCAGAGGATTCTGTTTCTCGGTCCTTCCCTTCCACACATAATGTTTTATAACTTTTCTTATAAGCCCATTTGAGTTTTGGGTTTTTGTGTTTGGCTGGTTGATTTGTAGGGCTAGTTACTAATAGAATCAGCTCACAAATAGCTATTCACAGTATCATGAAAGGAAATTAAATGGGAATGCACATGGGGGTGAAAGAATTAATTTAGGCTTAAGCCAACTGTGCNGCAATAACCTGAGAAGTCAGAGAGTGCCTAGAACCCATTTAATCTCAAAGGAGCTCAGAAGCAGTCACAAAAGAATTTTTTTTTAAAAACCCAATATTGAAATATTTTAGTTTTGAGTTGATTCTAAATTGGAATTTTTCCACTTTCCCAAATAAAGAGGAAGGAAATATTTCAGAATGAATGAAGCCATTTGAAGCACTTAAAATGTCCCTGCCCGTGGCAGGGGAGTTGGAACTAGATGGTCTTTAAGGTCCCTTCCAACCCAAACCATTCTGTGATTCTCTGTTGGAACTTCCTAAATACAAGCAATTAATAAAATGCAGAAGTTACATATTGAAACAGGAAAAATAAGTCTTCTCCTCTTTGTCTTCTCTGCCCAAAAGTGTTTGTCAGATTAAAGAATTACTTGTTTTCTAGAAGCAGCATTTGTCTAAAATAAACCATTTGGTCAACAGGATCACCTAGCCTAGCCGGAAAGCACATGGACTACACAGCAGACTGCTGAAGAGGACGGCAGCGAGGTCGGGAAGTCAGAGACTGACAAAGAAAACAGGAAACAAGGGTCCACAACACTTGGACTTCAAAACCAGCTTGAGTGGCTTCATCTTAAAGCTACACCCGTGTGCGCAGACTACAGAGAAGCAGTGCTTTCTGACTAAAATACTAAATTAGCAAGCAGACAGTCACACTCTCTGGTAGTAGCAGTGTCCAGATGGTCCTACATGTACATCGTTCTGAAAATACCTACAGAGCAGCAAAGCAAGTCATATTCTGCACATCATTATATAATCACATTCACTTCCATATGACACGCCATCGATCACAACGCAACTTTCAAAAGGAATAAATCCGAGGGATGTTTACAATGTCACCACCGCGCTGTTTCATAATACAATCCCGTAATCCGTGAAGACTGCAATCAAAACGAAGACTAAGAGGGAAGGGGAAACAGTAGGCAAAAAATACCCAAGGATTTACAAGGAAAACCATGACAAGTTATTTATGTAAAAAATATATTATCTTCCTCACCTGCAGGAATTAATTCTCTTTCTACAGCATTAGGAAGCCTTACAGAGTATCAAGAGTGATAGGTAAGCAGAGGGAAGAATAGGAGGAATAATGGGCAAGAAGGCTTTAGTCATGTAAGCGTAAGCTGCAGGAACTTGATTCATCAAAACATATTCTCAAACTATTAAGATAAAACAGTGCCATGATACACAGAGGACTGTCTTTTGTTCCTAAGAGCAATGCAAAAAAACCCCAGCTCATCTTTAATTATCTACAGTTAGGCAAGTCAAGGATGATTTAAAACATTCGTCTGCTCTGTCATCTCAACAAGTGCCTTGCTGCATATTCTGATTATTTGATCCACTGTTTCAGAAACCTCTCACACCAGAGACCAGTGCAAACAGCAGGCTGGTGAAAAGCTTCTCTATGTGCAGCGATCAGAGTAGCAGCTCTGGAGGGCACCACAGCATAGCAGCATGCAACGAGGGGAAAGCCAACAGGGTGGCATCTTGCCTTCCACTCCTACAAGCAGAAAAAACTCCTCTTGCTGCTGCTTTAAATTCAGTCAACGCTTGTTTTGATTAGGGAAAAAGAAAACATCCTCTGCAATATGAACCTTTTCCTGAAGATTCATTTGTCTGCTGGTAATAGAGTTCAGGCATTTACCTGCAGATAGAGAGGCAGGCTCTCCTGAATGGCAGACAGCAAAGCCGCAGGCAGCTCTTTGTCCTGCTGGAGCACAGAGTGTGGCAGCAGTAAGCAATCCACGATGCGGAACAGGAGTTGCTGAGCTTTGGAAGTAGCCAGTATCGGCGCCCAGAACTTTACCAGACATCCTGTTGAAAAAGAATCATGAAATCCCAAAGCAATTTAGTCGGGGGAAAAAAAAAATAAATAAGAAAGCCTGAAGAGGCAATTACGTTAAATTAGATAATCCAAGAGTAGCAACAGCAACTGAAATGTCTCTGAAACTGAAGAAGCCCAGTGAACATGACTCAAAGTCCATTTACAGTTCAGCAAAATGAAAGTACTAAATTGATTCATTACTTTACAATTACAAGTTTTCATGCAATTGAAGCTGCTTTAGGAAAAGTACAGTAACACTAAAGAAAGGACAGTCTCCCACATCCCTGCAGAAAAATTAAACTAACCCTGATACAAAACACTATTGCAATCAGCACACATGCACTTAAACATTTACCGTACTGTGTGCATTCACCGCATTTTACAGAGAGATGCTGCCTTTGCCTTCCCTTTCACATTTGTCTAACGCCACTTGTGGCCACATCAGCACCTCCTACCACAGTGATTCAACATTACGACAACATTAAGTATCTTTCAAATTGTATTTAATGCATCCAATCTGGCAGATTAAGAAGAACGAGGGGCAGTCAACTCCATTAAACCAGAACGGTCGTGGGTGCTCAGCCTACAAAATGAGAGCCTCAGAGAACACCTTTCTTGTTTTCAACACATTCACATATCACAAGTGCAGCTTTGAGCCAGTTTTAAGATCTTGCTTCTGAGTCGCAAAAAACCAGTAAAAAGGTGTTGATGTGTAAATACCCTGACTTTGAGAAACATCCTTATTGCAGGTGAGGTGTAATTTTTCTTGAGAAAATAACTCTATGCTTGTGAGTGTTAATACTCTAAATACAGATCAAATAAAACAAGATTCATATGTAGCAGACCCCACAGACATTCTTAAGTTTATATTAATTAGAAGTAAGAAAGTTTGCTAGGTTAAAAATATAGGAACATCCCAAGAAAATGTTTGATACTTCGAAAATAACAAAAGATCAAAAGTAGGCTGTTAAAAGATATTATTAATCTATAAAAGTCATCCATTGCCATCTCTAAAAACAACGCAAAACAACATTAATCTTGTGGAGCGAATGAAAACACAATGATCAATCACAGAGAAAGAGAACGATCACTGAACAATACTTCTGACAACGTTGTCTAAGCTTCCTGTTCTGAAATTTAGCTCATTCCTGCTAAAAGTCCTGCTACTGTCGCCGCTTTGACGTATGGCACAGTAGAAGACACAATCTGACCACAGACAGGAGGTGTTTGGATTTGTTAAGTTTCTTGCTTTGTCCTTACAATTTAACCAGCCCACAGAATGTGAAGAAGTGACTGAAATACATTTGTTTTCTTTTAAACCTTTTTTATGTTTTCTTAACTAAAAAGACAATTTCTTGCACACAACAGCACGACTGAAGATTAATCATTTCCTACTGCACAGAACAGAAAGGAAAATACCAATCTACAATTACTTTACAAGGCTTCAAGCCAACATCTGGATACCTAAAACCATTTAATTTGACACGTCTTGTATATCAAAACACGCAGATCTTGCCATAGAAAAGTAAAGTATTTTACAAAACTCAAATTCCGTTACATTTGATGCACCTTCGGCATCGTGGCCACGCTTTTCACTGTACGCCTTATAATCATGATCTACACTGCATGTACCTGCAAATCATTACCTCTGTCTTTAAGACACATAAGGTTTACCCTATTTATAAAGGTAAGTGGGTCAGACTGGCACACTCATTCACGGTAAACAGCACTCTGATTTTTCCATCCTGTCAGTGGTTCTACACTGTCATGAACAAATACTAGGATTTGAGCTTTAATAAAGCCCAGCGTGTATGTCAGAGGAGCAGTCCTAAAAGGCAGTAAGTTACATTCCTAAGCTGATCTGTCCACTGTCGTAACTCCAGTAACTACGATGCAGCACGTTATAACATTGCTTCACTGGCTTGTCATTGTTTCTCATTTTGTTTAGGTGAAACAGGTGGTTTTCAGTGGTAAAGGACATGAAAACATCTTACTTTTGAAAACTCTGATTTGCAGGGGTAATTTACAAAAACCACAAGGTTAGGCATCAGGACAAAAACAAAAGAAAAGCAGTGGAAGAAAATTAAGTATCTAATAGCAACATCTGGGTGACTTTGCTTTTTTAAACCATTAAGATGGACAGTAGATAGGAAAAAAAAAAAAGTATTAAAAATCGCATTTTACTGATTCCTTAAAACTATTTCCTAAAAGAAAAGAGGTTGAAAAATAATTACCTATGATCCAATATGTAAGCTGCAGACCTTCCGGAGGTCCTTTTACCTTCAGGTAAGGTTTTACATACTTTAATACATCACCTAAATATTCCAGAGCCTTTGCTACCATGGCAGATTTCTCAGGGAGTGTCTGAAGGCCACTGTAAGTTCTACCAACAGCCTGAGAAAACAAACATTGAAATAAATATAAATAAAGCTACTAAGTCTCTTAGGAGGTTTGAGTGAGTAATTTCATTTTGTACATCAAACAAAATCTGATACATCATTCCTTTTCCCTAAAATTGTCCTATAAAGCTAACACAGAGATGTACAGTACCTTAATGAATTGGACAAGAGCATTTTTAGGGTCTTGCTTGAAAACTGACTCTTCAACATGAGCCTTTGAAAGAATGTTTTCTACTTCCGAGAGTTTAAAAATAAGTCTTGTCATTTCAGTCAGCTGCTCCATATAGGCTTTCCCTGTTTGTTACAAGACAGCACAGCAGTAAATATAGTGTATAGTTATGTTTTTCGATTTACTTTAGTCACAAAATCATAAAATGAAATATGATTTTTAATTGCCTAAAATACAAGGATTCTGCAACTGACTGCATCTCTCCAGACAAAGAATGTGTGTCTAAACCAGTTATGTTTCTAATACAGATATAAGAGAATGAAGAGTATTAAGTATGGATAACCAAGTCTTTCATGTTACTGACGGTTTTCTTCAAAATCTACACAACACGTATGAAAAATAGTTGCTAGAAGATGTGTTCTACAAGTAATTGAACTGCAGTGTTTTATAGAAGAAGTGATGAAGTATCGCTGTAAGAAAAAAAAATATCCACTATAGAAAAGGGAAGAATTACTTGCAACTGGATTTTTTTCCTTTTTCTTCTTTTAGGGCATTCACAGCATGATTTCTGACTATTTACTTCAGATTTTCACTTTTTTCAGAGCAGTTTCTCCATGGGAGAAAAAATAGCTTGTCTCCTTGGGAGCAAGTTTTTTGTTCTTTGCTTCCAAGGAAACAAGCTCTTTTATCTTTGTTTGTGATAAATTTGTCATATGCAGAGCAGGCAAACTATCAATAAATAGCACAAGCAGCGTAAAGAAACACATTTTGTAATTAGGTAAAAGTAAAGGAATACAAACAAAAATACATTTTGTAATTAGCTGAAAATGTTTGCCAGTTTTGCAATATAGAACCGTTACTGCAAACATTAGGGAAATGCGAACACTTACCAACTGTTCGCTCAGCATCTGTCTTGGCCAGCGTACCACTCGGTTGATCTATGAACATTTGCAGAACGCATCGAAACCACGAACGTACTGTCAGAGCTTCATAGGAGGTATAACCCATACTGGAAAAAGCTTCACACAGTGCACTGCGTAGGTAGAAGAGGAAGAAAAAGGTAAAGAGAGCTAATAAAAGCATGCAAAAAGGTGGCAAGCATCTCTCATTTGGTTGTAGACATATAGAAACAGTGCACAGAAACAGAAATAAGGTACCAGAAAGGCCAACTGGCATTCCTTCTGTGTACTCTACAGCCTTTGCTCACAATATCCTGATGCCTAAATACAGCAAACATGATCAATCTGGTAACGCCACGCATAGTAATATAAAAGCATATATACACATATATGTATGCTTTCTCTACATAAAACAAAACAGAGGGAGAAAAACTCACACAACGTGAAATGCCTTATTCTAACAACGGCTAATTTGACAGTACTGTCTAAATGGATGATGTACAACGCTGGGAATAGTTTATCTGAATCAACCTGTAACTTCACACTGACACTGCTTAAGCTACCCCAGGCTTTCATACAAAGCTAGGTCAGGTGCCCCACGCTCCTCTGAAGCCTGCTTAGTCCTGGCTACAGAAAAGATGGAGCAGAGAAGGTCTGCTTTAGCAAATAAAGACATGTCACGTTAGAAACAGATCAAAAAGGGAAACGTAAAAAGGCAGCTTGGAGATGAGAAAGGAGACTGCTACACTTGCTGTACACTTACAGATGTACGCATCCACATACGCGTGCACACGCCAGCGTATACATTCCCCCACACAGCAAACTTGCTGCACATACTTTCAAACGCTCGCTACTGTTCCGCCAGCCGGATGTCAGGCCGGAGTCAATGGCACCATCGACACTCAATGCACAGCCCCTGTACTCTGCTGCTCAGTATTCCCAAAGTTCGACCCGCCTCACCACCGCCAGAAGCTGCTGCAGTCACTTTTTCCCAAGCACATCAGCCCCGCACCGCTAATTCTGCAGAAAGCCCTTGCTAACGGACAGCGGGTCTGCTCTGCACCCTGCTTGCAATTCCTCTCGGATGAGCTCCGTGTGTGCTTCAGGTCAGTGAAATTTCTTGAAAATAGTTACACCTTTTTATACAAGAGATTTCTTCCCTGGTCAGTCCTAGGTGCTTTGACTTTAATGAAAAATGCCTGTACTCTTTTCTTGATATATGTACATATAAATCTACTTATTTTCTACTGAATTTTTACTCATGCCTGCAACAGAAAATCAACACAGGTCCACATGGAAACCTGACTGGATTCTGTTTCTCACTGAACAACATTAATTTTTTTTTTCTATTTCATTTAGTTAAAACCAATGACAACTGTCTATTTTGGCTGAACATCCCTGCTGAAGTACTATTGACATAATAAATAGGGACACCAAATGCAAGCAAACAAAATACAAAGAATGATAATTAAATTCCAGTACCAAAAGAGGAAGAAAACAGGATGCCTATGGACTTAATGCTCTTTTCAGTAATGTATAAACAACAAAAAATTACAGCCTTGTGTAATCTTGATGTACACAGCCAGTCTACTTGGCCCCAAGGGCTCACAAAAACATTTTCTGCTGTGGTCTTACTCTTCTTTCTCTTGCTTGCTGGTAGGTAGGCCACTTCAGCATCTTCCTAAAACTGGAGAGGAATATGCTCCTCATCCTTAAGAAAGGAAAGAATAATAACTACCTGCCAGACTCATGGCAAATGGCCCTTTTAAACCAGTGAGCCGATACACCTGCTCAAAGTTAGTTTAATCAGGTTATAGCAGCACCACGCGCTGCACGACACGGATCTGGGGAGGAACTTTCAGGCACAGAAGCAAAAGAAAAGCCAAAGCTTGTGCGCGTGTTCCCAGGGGCACAGCTCGTCCATCAGAACCTTTATTATCGATACTGAAACAGCTGATATGCAGAACAAGCTTCAATCATAAAGAGACCAGGCAGAGCTTGCAGGGTAGTAACAGGGTATATAATCAGCAATGAAATAATTGTTTTACTTTTTAACTGAGAACATTTGATGTGACAATTACCACAACACAGTAACCATGAAGTCTTAAGATCCCAGCACTTAGATACTTCAATAACTTTTGCTCTACAACTGCCTAAAGTAAGTACATGAATCATGCTACAAAAAAAAAAAATGCCATCTTATGAGCATATAATACGATGACAGTGTTTATAGTACAATACCTCTGTATAATTCTACCAAAAATGTCTTATCATAGGTACCCACTGTCCTTTCACCAGGAAATCTGAGCACCTTGCAGCTCTGTTGATGAGGCAGGGACACACCTTCGCCTAGTCTCACCTTGTTGGCCTTGAGGCAACGGAGCGAGCGGGGAAACACAGTTCTACTGGAGGCTGGGCAATTGCAAGCCCAACGGCTTAGGGGTACAAATATTTGCCTCTGTGTAGGTGCGTTCTGCCTCATGCTTTCAGCAGGTAGGAGAAAGACTCTGAAAAGCAGAGCATGACAGTGAGTGGGAACGTATGAGGGAGAACCAGAAGGAGTGAGTACACACACGTAAGCAAAAGACAAATACCCATCATCGCTCAGCTACGCAGTCATGCTTTCTCCTGCTAGTTCTCTCAGTATGGATCCATGAACCTGCCATTTTCAGTTAGTCCATGGTACAACCTGCAAAAGCAGGGCAAGGTCCTCTCGTTCCTTTTTAAGTTGGCACTTGGAAACGAAGGTTTGAATTCCCTCAGAGGGCAAGACCCACTTAACCTGGGTTTTCTGAATTCTTGCACAAGTGCTCTAACTTCTCAACTAACACATACCAGGTAACTATCATCAATGCTAACTGCATTTTTAGACAAAATTATGGCAGCAGGGCTGTATGGGCAACTCGGTATTAGCCACGTGTGCGTGTTCTGCACTTGCTAATGCAACCTTGCTCCCAATCACTTGGGAACAGGAATGCTTCAGCCGTGGTTCCAAATATGGCAAATGTTACCTCAGCCAGCACAGCAATGTAACTGTGGATACATATATAACAATATGTCAGGTGCTTAATGAATATTGCTAATGAATACTTAAGTAACTGCTTTCAATCACTTAAGTGTTTACTGGGGGAACCAGTAATTAGCCTTAAGCACCTAAATTATACCAAAACTGCAGTTTAGGCATCAAAATGTTTTTCTTGATCTCACCTGAGGAGCAACAAAATTCAAATTATAAATGGGCATTTATGCACTTAGCTCTGATTTCATTCAGCGTGTGCTAGGTATCTGCAACTTTGCATGACACTCACCCTATGGAGATCATACAAGAGAAAGGCAACAAAGCAGAGGACCGAGTGCTCCTCTCGAGTTCCAAACTGACACACCATCAACTAAATTCAACCCCTTTTAACATCTCCCTGCAAGAAGGCCACAGCCTCACCTTTGCTGATCCCACTGAAGTAGTCTTTACCACATCCTGATTTACAGCTATGCTCCTTAGTACAACAGGTACCCTAAAAACGTGCCACATTTTTCACTTTCAAATACAGTCTGACATAGAAGCACTTCCTATTTCTCTCTCTTCTCTCACCTCCCTTGCTTCCAAAGCCTGATTCAGAAGCGGGGTGAGGGGACAAAAAACCACACCACAAACCACCACCATCCATGTATCTTAAGTTCATACAGGCCTACTTAAAGAAAATGAAATCTCTCAGGTATATAAAATTCTGACTGGACAGAGTCCTGGGCAACCTGCTCTAGCTGACCCTGCTTGAGCAGAGACATTGGACAAGTCAGATTACGTGATCTCAAGAGTCCCTTCCAACCTAAGAAATTATGTGATTTTGTGAAAATTCAATATTGGCATGTAAAACACAGGAATGTGATAAATTTTCTAAACCTATTCTTTAATTTAAAGCATCCATTTAGCAGGTCTCAGAAACCTGAGCTACATGCACATTAATATGCACTCAGAAAGTGTTCCAAGCTTGACAAAAAGAGAGTTTTAATGCACGCATCTCTGTACGATTGTTTTCCTTATACTTTCAATACTGCCCAGCCCTTCCTCCTCAGCTTCCTCCAGAAGTTCTTTGCTTTGAAGAAGTCAAGATATTTAAACATTGAATACTTACTATATAGCATTTTCAGATTTCTGTGATAATGTTTACCTTGACTTTTTATAAGAAGAGTTAAATTTTTGTTAAGCATAACTGGAAGGGGAAAAACAAGTCCAGTACTTTTAACTAGAAATTTTGAAGTTTACCAAGTTACATTATCCAGCTTGAAGTGCAGCTAGGGCAGGAGGCTTGCCAAACTAACAACTTTGCCCAAGTGTACCAACAATAGCAGGGGGTGGATAACTATACGCAAATTAAAAACAGGTTATGGGTTCAGGCATTTCACTTTGATGCAGTATTGCTCTTCACTGAAGTACTTCTCTGAAGATATTGTCCAGGTCCTCATTTTCCAAAATCTGTTAGTAACAAAACTGTTTCCATTGGGAAAAAAAGAAGTGGTTTGCTATATAAAAGAGAGATAACTTTTTCAAAATACTTACCTACCTTCCTGAAAAATTTTGAGTATCTTAAGCTATTTACATATAAAACCAAACAAACAACCCAACCCAAATAACACCCACTATCCCCTCTGAAATGTCCCATGTGACTTCAAGAAACCTAGAACTTCAGCAGATAGAAAGAACCTGGCCCGTCTTAATGAAACATTACTGTTCGAAGCAACATTTTCCACAAGTCTATTGAAGCAACGACAAGGTACCAGAAGAACAAGTAGTTGCAATTTTTCACCTGTTTTGAATTAGGTGACTTAGGTATCTTGACACCAGCTGAGGTGACACCATGTCATCCCATCCAAACAGCTGCATCATCGATAGCACGGGCTGCGGCTGGAGCTCTGATAAGGCTTTGCTGGGTATATCCAAAGCCAAGAGAGTAAAACCTGGTTTTAAAGAGAGAAAAAAATTGCACGATGTTAATGGTTTCTCAGTACATTCCTGTTCCACTGAAAATTAATTACAAATTATAATATACAGCCTGGCAGTACCAGAAATCTCTATTCAAACCAGGCAACTATTCTACAGCGTTTGTACACATGTTAAAATGTAGTCTCTGTCCCAAGGAGTCTGTAAGTCAACATGATGCACTGAATGCAAAGGAGGGAAAATGGATCCAAACGTATGCAATTTTAAATATATTCACAAAACCACAGATCACGAATCCTGAAGGCATAGCTTTACCACCTATGCAATAAAATCTATGTCTTAAAAACTCGCTTTTTTGTCTTCTTGGCTTCCCTTTCTCGCCTCCATCCACCACTTCTTCCCTTGTACACATAAGTATTATTATGCTTTACAGGGTTGAGTTTTATTTATTTCCTTTGTTGTTTTCTCACACTTCTTGCAGTGAAGAACCGTATCTGGAAAGATATTCACTCAATAAAAGCTGGCAGCGTTCTATTTTTAGAATAGCCTTTCATGTATCAGAAGTTTCTGTGTAAATAAAGCACTACGGACAAGCTGATTCTTGGAAAAAGGATCTCACATAGCAGCTGCAGATCTAGAAACTGGGACAGTACTTGGCACAGAGTTTTCGTTAGCAAAGCATAACTTTTTGCTGTTTCTGTTAGGTCTGCTGTGGAATCTATATGTAACATTATCAGAATAAAAAAACCAGCACATTCTTTATGCTGCAAATGACAAATGCATTTAAACTCAGGAAGAAAATATAATCTGAGCTGCTGAGCATTTATTTGGTTACAGGAAACGAGAGGCACCAAATGAGTCAGGAAAACTGACTTTGGAGGGCAATGAAACAAAGGGGCTCACTAGTTCTCAAATTCTCCAATTCAAGTTAAGTGCAATATTAATTTACTAAAGTAATGATTTATAAAACTGCATGTGTTAAGAAGCATGAATTAGACTGAAAAGGCTAGTTTTCAGAAACAACAGTGAAGCTATTTTACTTAATGGTATAGGAACAAGACTACATTAAGCTATGCAGGACTTCACACTCCCTCACGTGCCTCGGAGTAAACCAGAAGGTCATACTGAGCCCCTGCTCCACCGCAGGTGAGGAAGCAATCGTGTGCCAGCCTTCTTCCAGATTATCTCGCTGCTGCTGCAGCACCAGCCGCAACGCAACTCGGGTGGGGGAGAAGACGCGCGTCCCCGGCTCTGCGCCTCGCAGGGGAGCAGCAGAGCTGCGGGAGCGGGCCTCTCCTCCGGGCTGCAGCCCCCAAGGCACGCAGCTCGCACCGCACGGCGAGGGTCTGCCCAACGCGCCTCGCTAAAGCAGGGCACAGCTGCGCTCCCCTGCTTCTAAGCAGGGTTTGTAATAGGTGGTTGTTCCTGCTGTTTCACTGTGTTAATAGGAAACAAAAAGAAGATGTGCCGCGGTAGGAAATAAATGAAAGTGTTGAGACGAGCAACCTCTTCCTCTGATTTGTACCGCTGTTTCCCGCACCTGCTTCAGCAGCGCGAGACCACTGCTGCCGCCCGCTGCCTCCTTCATTACTGTTACCGACCAACTACTGCAGAGCTGCTTCAGAGGAAGTCTTTTAACTTTTCTACTACTCACTCAGTACTTCTGAATTTACAAATCTATCTAATTCATATCATGATGGGAAAAAATATTTTATATTTCACTTCTTGTATCCACTGAACTAAAATTTAGAGATTTCACTGTAACTACAGAATACCATGCTAGCTACTGATGTCAAAGATCAAGCTGGGTTTTCTTCCTATTCACTGCCACGCTGACTCGTCGCAGGTGCAGTCCACATAGACCTGCAGTGTCGTACTTCAAGACTAAAACCCTTCAGTGTGAAGCAAGAGAAATAATTAAAATGAATTATGAAATAGTTTTATGACCAGGAACATAAAGGTTCAGCAAAAAACACTGGTCATGTAATCAACTTTTTAAAGGCTGTCTTCATATGTAAAATACTGTTTTAAAAAAATTACTTTGAATCGCAACCATAATGAACAACATAATGAACAGTTCAAGGAATTATAACAAAATTCTACAAAAATACATAAATTCTAGATACAGTGAAAGAAGTTATTCTTATTTATATCGTATAACATTTGCAGCATTGATTATAATCTGTGACTAGCAGGGAGAAAGAGGTCAGGCTTGTACAGAATCAATGAATCATAGAATGGTTTGGGTTGGAAGGGACCTTTAGAGGTCATCTAGCCCAGCCCCCCTGCAGTAAGCAGGGACATCTGCAACCAGAACAGGTTGCTCAGAGCCCTGTCCAACCCGGCCCTGAATGTTTCCAGGGATGGGGCCTCCACTACCCCTCTGGGCAACCTGTTCCAATGTTTCACCACCCCCATGGTAAAAAATTTCTTCCTTGTATCCAGTCTAAATCTACCCTCCCTTAGCTTAAAGCCATTATATATACAGTGTATGCTATTTACATATTATATATGCATTGTATACTCTCTATATAGAGTACAAACTATGGATACTCTATATAGAGAATATAAACTATACATACCATATATATACTAGAGTGTAGTGTGTACATCGTAGTATATAGAGTACACACTATAGATACTCTCTATATACTCTATATATAGAGTATATACTATACATACCATATATATACTAGAGTGTAGTATGTATATAGTAGCATATAGAGTATACTCTATATAGAGTATATATA
>Ga0065711_1004357_pt1 | contig 26911 bp, 26 predicted proteins | sample Hoacrofraction12_FD_59098 | JGI IMG/M metagenome (GOLD analysis project Ga0065711, IMG submission 59098) | Hoatzin crop microbial communities from Cojedes, Venezuela - Epithelial fraction 12 v2 (version 2) | ecosystem: Host-associated > Birds > Digestive system > Esophagus > Crop | place... | reverse complement strand
TCACCAAATTAAAGATTTCAGTCCTTTCCTGAAAGTTGTCCTGATGTGAATGATAAGTACATTAAATTCAGGGGAGATCCTGGCAGCTGTCTGAAATGAAGAGCCTGTGTGCGTGAGAGCGTGCATGGCTGGATGCCTGCCCTCACCCTCCCTTGCACTCCCGGCTTTCGCCTCTCTCGTTTCTGAGGCCGTCTGTCTGTTCACTCTGTAGACAAGGACACGGACCCTGCCACTGTCCAGGAAATCAGTGAGTCTGTGCTCGCCCTGCGTCTCCCCATGGATGCTGCCGCAGTCCTGAGAAAAATGACCGAGATCCAAAATTTGGCGGCTAAGCTGCAGTGCCCGGAGAGCATACTTGCCCAGACGGCTGAGGACATCGCTAAGGCCAAGCAGCTTCAGCTGGAGGCAGAACGAGCCAGGTCGGTTGGGGCTCAAGGGCTGTCGGCAGCCGAGGGTCGCTCAGCCGGCGTGAGTGTGGTGGTTCCCAGCTGGGCTGGATCTCACTCTGCTGCAGATGTACCGGCTTGCACAAGCTGAAGTTTTAGCCCAGGATCTTCTGTGTCCGTATAGTGCCTAAAAGAACGAGTCTGCAACCTCTGCAGACACCTCCCTGGCGCCCCAGTAGAAATAAGAAACGTGGCTGCCAAGAATAGATCTTGTTACAGATACTGGAACAAGAAGGTCTTTACCAAAAGTAATGGAGGCTTTTCTCTATCTCTTGAGCCCCTGTGATGGGAGATGACAGGGTTGCCCTGGTATTACTTGATATTGATGACCTACATCCTAATTGCACAAGAGAGCATGAGGAGATTAAATGGGCTATTTGTTTTCTGGGTGAAAGTTGGGAGGATTATCTCGTGGTCCCTTAAAAAGTAATTACAGAGTGTCCTTGCAAATTTGGAGCATCTACTTTGTCACATGTTGACTTGCAGCAATATCCCAGCGAGAAGGTTAGCGGGATAAGAATGTAAACGCCTTGATAGTGTCTGACACCTGCTTAACCCGCTGGAAGTGATGAGACGAGGGAGTCCGGCTTTCTACAGGGAGCTCTGTCGCCCAGTCCGAACAGTCCCACTGCCAGCAGAAAAGTGTTCACTGAAACTGGTTCAGCTCGTTGTTGCTTTCCCTCCAATACTTTTTCTTGCACCACTTACAAAATATATGTTTCTAACTAGTTTAAAGGAAGGCTTTTCTCTCCCCTGCTCAGTTTGTCCCCTCTGCCTGAGGGTATGAAATGGAAGAAGTAACACTTCTCTCGAAAGGAAGCCTGCTGGGGTCTGGTGGGTCCAGACGGGTGGATTTGTGGCTTCTGGGAGAAGGAGACTGCAGCCTTCTCAGTAACAGTCCTGTCTTGCTTCTCAAGCTTCCTTATTTTGCCTCTGCAACCCTGACTTCCAGTCCATGCAGCTACCTACACTCACTCCTGGCCGTTTCCCACATTTCCTCAGGAACCGGGCGAATGCCGTGGAGGGCAACGTGGAAGAGGTGGTCGGGAATCTGCGGCGAGCAAACACGGTGCTGCTGGAGGCCCGGGGGGCTATCAGGGGCTCTGGCTCTTCCCTTCGCTTCATCCAGGAGCGCGTCGATGAAGTGAGTGATGTGCAGTGGCTTCCCAATAACGATGCCGTGCCCTGCTCACCTCTCCTTTGAGCCTCCCTGCTTGGTAGAGTCCTGCACCAGTGCAGCTGGGAAATGGGACACGGTGAAGCTTTTGCTGTAAAAATCTCTTCTTCCTGCTGTGCCTCACTTGTGTGCTTCTCCAAACTCCAGTCGTGGTCCTTCCTGGGGCCCCCTGAGACAAGCCCGGGGCTGCCGTGCTCAGCTGTGCAGGGAGCAGTCCCTGCTCCCTGCTGAAACCCCGCTTCTGCGGGATGTCCGTCGGGCAGGGTAGCTGGGTCCTGCACAGAGGAAAGAGACCTTAGGAGCGGGCTTCGGATGTGATTTCCTTCTTAATGTGGAGCGCTCTGCTTTTAGATCGAGGCCGTTCTTGGTCCGGCTGAGAAGAACATGCAGACCCTTGTGGGCCAGCTGGACGGGCTGGTGGAGCGGCTCTCGCGGCTGCAGCGCGGCGCGGACCAGAACCGGCTGCGGGCCAGCGACGCGCGGCAGACGGCTGGCGAGGCGGGCGAGCAGGCCAGGAGCGCGCAGCAGGTACCGGGCTCCGGCCGGGGCGGTCACAGCTGCGCAGCGCATCCTCACCGTTGTTAGACAGCGAAGCCAGCTGTGTCCTGGCTCGTGTCTGGATGTTTTCTATTCAGGCCATGGCTTGTGTGCTGCCATGTCACTTCTTGTTAATCTGATGCGGTGTCCCACTACTGAATTTTTCCAAGGGCTTTCTCAATCCTAATGCTTTTTGCTGGAAACTTCTCTCTGCCGTACCTCCCGCCTGAGGCAGAGCAGCCCGTACAGCTCTGCCAGCAGCTTTGTGAGTGCATCGCAAACTGTTACACGTTTGCATAACAGCATCGTGGCAAAGCTCTAGTGCAGTATCCATTTAATGTTTAAAATGATGTCAGCATTGGAAAATTCCCTTTCCCCAGTCTATTTGCTTGATCCTACCTACACTGCTTATTTGCTTTTCCCCAGGCTTTCAAACAAGTGAAACAAATGTACGCTGAGCTGAAGAGCAGGATGGAGCAGAGCCCGGCTCTGGGCGAGCAGGGCAGCAGGGTGCAAAGCATAGACCTGGAGGCACAGGCTCTGTTTGAGGAAACCTTGGCCATGATGCTCAGAATGGAAAGTAAGACTCTGTGAACTCGATGCAATGATCTCGCACGCTGGGGGAAGGGCTTTTGAGGGGTGAGGGAAAGAAACTATGAGGAAGACAACGTATTTTTTTGTGGTGAAACAGTGTGGGTTTGGGCTGCGTCTGCAGGTGCTGTGCCAGTAAATTTGGTCTGTAAGGGTGCGTGTGGTGCCATGGAAGGGACCCGCTGCCTGCGATGCCGATGTGCCCCCATTTTCCTCCACATGCTCACCTCCGTTTTTAAGTATTTAAACTAATGGCTTTGCTTGGAGCAGTTGTGTTGGGGTTTGTTGAGGGGGAGAAGGGGGGACGCAGGAGGAGGATGCAATATTTGTTGCGGGAGGTGGAGGCTTGGCCCAGCCTGCCAGGGAGGGTAATGGCCATGATGCCTTCCTCCTGTGTGAGCGTCGTGTAACCCTTTCCTGCCCTCTCTCCTCAGCTTTAGAGATGGAAATTCAGGAAAGCAACAGGGCTTTGATGTCCAAGTCGGCCAGGCTGTCAGGCCTGGAGGAGCAGGTGGGGAGGATCCGGGACGCCATCAACAAGCGAGTCGCTTACTACGAGAGCTGCTCCTGAGCAAGCTGCCCGCGCTCCGGCGGCGTTGCCTTCCTCCTCTGCAAACGTGACTTGTGGGTTTATTCCCATTTTCCGTCTGGAGTCCTCCTGTGCCCAATGTCTCTACTTTTAGCAAACTGAGTTTCCGTACCTCTGGAAAATAGCTGCACTGAGCCAAAGGAGCAGCCCCCTCGAGCAGGCTGACCTTGGGTGGACTGGCTGAAGCTGCCTGGTAGCTGGAGGACAGGGGAGGAGAGGCAGCAATCTTCCATTGCAAATAAAACCATCCCCAAAGCTGTTATTTGAAGAGAGGTTTATGGACCAAGACATTATTTCTTTTTCTTCTTTTAGCTGAATTTCACTGTTCAAATTAAAACCCTCATGTGGGGCCTTTTAAAACTTTATGCTGTAGTTAATCCTTAAAACTTGCCATGGCTTCAGTACTTCCCTCCTAGATCTTTCTTCAAAGAACCACATCACAGAAATGGAGAATTTTATCTCCATCATATCTATACGACATACCTGTATTTATAGAAATAAGAGAACTGCGATCTCGTACTCAAAGGTGAAGTCAAAAGTCTCGTTTGACTTTCTGCCACAATCTGCTTATTTACCATGTAATGCTTTGCCAGCAAAATACCGGAGGGAGCGGGTCTGCGGATGCACGGGGAATGCTTTAGGAGGGACTTAATAGATCGTTTCCACATCAAATTTCTATGAATAACCAACAGGCACTTTATAAAACAAAACTCAGCTTTATTAAGCAAGTATTTATTGTGCAATTACAGACTTGGAAGCAGGGAACTTAGACCTTGCTGTGATTATTATCAGACATATGAAGGTTGCTAGCAGGTCGTCTCTCCTTTTGTAGCTGAAGTGAGAACTGCGCAGCCTGGGCAGCTTGTTGGTGCTGAACTTCAGAGTGCCAAAGCCTGGGACTAACCAAAACCCGAGGCGTGGATAGGGTGAAGATTGTAAAAATAGCTGAGCTGCCACCGAGTAAAACTCTGCATGGCTTTGGTTTATAGGATTTACGTTGTGCAGTGCACTTATGCATTGGACAACTAAACAATATACAGAAAAGAAAAGCTTAGAGCATTGAGCGATGTCATATGGATAATGTACACTGAATATGCTAGCAGTAGCCTCAGACTTTCCCTTGCCTTCTCCCAGCGTTAACGATCCAGAAACACCCCGAGGTCACTGCATTGATGGATTCCTGGGACTAACGTGCCACTTGTCACCAGTGGGTCGCAGCTCGCCGAGACGCTGCTGCCCGCCTGCTCCCGGCGGGACACAGCCTCCTTTCTTGCTTGCACTGTTGATGTCTGGCTTTGAAGTGCAGAAAAGAGTAAAACAGCCCTTCTGTTTCTGCAAGAGAGAGAGTTTCAATTGAGGATTGAACTTTGTTTCACTAGACTGCTACCTTCAACATGTGCTCTGTTAATAAGCAGTAGCATGGGGCTTAGGAACAGCTTAGATCCCTTTGTGTGCCTTATTTATAAAGGGTTATTACATGACTGATTGTTGGAATGGACCTTTTTGGAGCCTATAGATCTTACTTGCATTTGTCTCTTCTATTAATCCTTTGTATATTACAGTTCGGTTCATACAATCTCATCAGGAGAGGGTGCCATAAGAGATGATAGGATGTAGCTCACTTTATGTAGCTTTTGTGGAGAACTACGCTAGCGTACGCTCCCCTGTGAGGAACATTCTTTATTGCAGGATCTAATAGCAATACTTCTTACTGCTCATATATAATGTGGTGCAAACGATAACAATTTAGCTGGTCCATAATTAATCCAAGCTATGGTCAAACAGGATGAAACTTTTGTGATTGTACTCTGCTTGCCTACAAAATGAACATCTCCATGCTCTCCTCTCTGGTAACAAAACAACTTAAACTGACCTGCCTGGACTGAACCTGGGAAAGGGACTGGCCCTTCAGGCTGCGGGGATGTCCTGTCTACGCTTGGCCATGGACCAGCAGCCCCTTGCCAGCCCTTTGCTCGTGGTCACGGCTGAGATCCGGGTGAAAAGCCCTAATCCCAGCTGATGAAGCTGTTTGGCTCCAGTGTGATTCCCAGTGAGCAGCTTTGAGTAATTGTAGAGTTTGATATGATGGGCCCATGCGTGGCTTCCTTTCACGTGCTCCTTGGGCAACCCTGTTGTGATTGTGAAAGCTGGATTCAGAGTCACTGGACTGGCCGTAATGGAAGCTGAAAGATGATTTCTTCCTTGAAACATGGTTTAGTTAAGGCTTTTTCTGTTGCAAAAAATCTGAGTCAATTTCGTGTACAATCACTTTGCTATTTGTGCCTTTCCCTTTTTCACACCATAATGGGATTAATTAAAAGCAGCTGGTGATTGGATTGCAGAGCACTTACCACTGGCGATGTGGGGGAGCCCGCTGGCTGCCTCCTCATCACATGATCAAACAAACTCCAGTTTGCCCAGTGCCACAGTGAGACGAGTGTTTACTGGTTTTCATTGGAACAAGAACTTCTGATTTGAAGTGACTGGTTGGAAATGGAAGAATCAGAAGAGAAAGAAGAAAAAAGAGAAACAGCAGTATTTACAATCATTCTGCAGACGAAGTTGTGTTTTAATATAAAGAACATCAGCTGCTGAAAGCAAAGCAGAGCTGGGCATGAGTCAACACTGCAGCAAAGGCAGGGCCCGGTCAGCCAGCTCCAGCTGAGCAGTTGGCGTCAGCAGCTCCGACCCCAGGCACGTTCAGTTTCTGGAGAGCAAACGTGCTCAAGTCAATGGGGAGCGGCAGCTGAGTCCTGCAAGCTCTGCTGTGCAGCCTGGGCACTCTGCCTCCCCTGATGCTCCGACAAGCGTGGAAGACATGTGGCTGGGCACCACTATCTAGTGAGTCAAAATGTCTGCTTCTGTCCTTATTCCTCCCTCCTTTCTACCTCTGCCTGGAACTGGCAACTTGTATGCCAAGCACCTCCTTCCACAGATTGTTATTCCCATACACTTCATTGGAAGTTATGGCTAACAGCTTGGATACTTACTGGGATTTTGCAGACTTTTTAAGAAGCACTGTCTCGGAGCAGAAGGACGTCTTTGTTTTCTCGTGCCCCACGCAGGCTGGACTGCAGCCACAAGAAGTTCTGGTTGGCGGGCTGTGGTTATCCGGCAGGACCAGGCTGCTGCCTACAGGCAGTGATCCATTCTCGGAGCAGCGTTGCGGCTTTCCCTCTCTCGTTCCTGCGTTGTGCTCCAGCTGAGCGGGAGGATTTGGGCAGCCCCGCGTGGGCACCAGTGGGAGCTTATCTTGGTTTGGCATCACTGGCTGGGTGGCCACCATGGGCGTGTTGGGTCTGGACGCCTCCGAGACTTGTAGAACGGGGAGGGTGCTTTCAGCCGCCGCGTGGCCGTTCATGTGGAGCTTCCTCATGTGGTGCACCACGGCTGCGGCGTTGAAGGCTTGCTGGGGAAGAAGATAAAAACCCCGCGGTGAGGACCTGGTGATGCCAGGCTGGGTGGGTGCTGTGGGGCGAAGGGGCTATCCCCCTTGGGTGACGGCTCTGCTGGGTGGCACTGCCTGTTTGCACAATGCCGGAAAGTGGGACGTGCTCGTTCCTGGCATAAACACCGCGGTTTCTGCTGAGCGCAAGCGGCGGATGCTTTTGAAGATTACAACCACTTCTACATGAGGAAATCGAGGGGAATGGCTGTAAGTTACCCCACAGTGTGAAATGGAGACCAGAGCTGAATTTTGAATGTAAGTATTTAAAAGACAATAGTATTTTTAAAAGGTATTTAAAATACAACAGTATTTAAAATGCTATTGTACACATGGTTTCTATGGCATTCCTCTCTCCACCTAAATTCTTACAAAAGCTCTTGCTATAAATGAAGTACCGATTTATCTTCAAGGCTGAAAGCAGGAAAAGCTGGATTAAGCTCCACAAAAGATCTGCTGATCGAGCACCAACTTCACTCTCTCGGTACAAAAGCAATAGTCCTTTCCCCCTCCCCTTTACTTTCTTGGTGTGACCACTATAGAGCAATGTTTGTGGTAACTCCACCAGTAAGCATTGCAGCAGGGAATATTGGTCCAAACGTACTATAAACAGTAACTGCAGACAGTTTTCAGGCAGCCTTTGGAGATCTCCGCTTTTGGGTGCTTACCCACACAGCTGAAGCCTTGCGTATTGCTCGATGGCAGCAACTGGCATTTGTTAGTGAAATGGCTCTGGGCTCCCACCAGCAAACGACTTACCCTCCATTTGCTCTTTGCAAAGTTTTTCTGAATCTGAGCGCTGACAGATGGGTATATGTCACGGTGAAGGGCTGTATTTCCATTAATCCTGCAGATGGGGAGAGAAGAAAATGGGCTCGTAGGCAGATGGCATTTGTAAGGCATTCCACATTCTGGAGGCAACTAACTGCTTTGTACGTTCAATCAGCAATAATTAAACCCAAAGGAAAAACAGCAACAAAATGTAACACAAACACACACTTCAAAGCCTGGGAAAGCTCAGGATGGGATTTCTTCTTTGCCTCTGTTTACGGAGGCAAATATGCACAAATTGCATCTTTAATTATTCATCATTTTCTTTCTTCACACACGAGAAAGAAACGCCCAGGGCCACGCGGAGGCAGACGGTGACGTTAATAATGGGGGCTGGAGGGACCCCCCCGTTCTCAGCTCCCACCGAGCACGTGGAGCGCGACGCGGAGGCTGGCGGAGCCCCATGGCCACCAGCCACGGCCCAGCCACTCACCACGGGTGCCGCAGGGCTTCCTCACAGGTAAACCGCGTGCTCGGGTCTTTCTCCAGTAAATGCCTGATGAAATCCTTGGCTGTTTGGGAGGGGAGAACCAGAGAGAAAAGGTTATTTTCTCCTTGTTCTAAGACAGGATCCTAATGGGATATGGCCAACGCTAGTAGATAAACCTCGCCAAGGTCAGCCCTGAGAAGGGGGTGTTCGTACCGCTTCGTTACCCCGTCAAAGGGAGATGCCTGTAGCCAAGGCCTCCAGATGAAAAAATAATTGGGGATGTACCAAACTTCACACTTTGATTACGTGAATTTGAGTTGAATTAGTCAGCTAAAAAATAACTCTAGAAAACATAAGGAAGTACAAACAGAGCAGATTTAGAAGTTGCCCTAAAGAGCAATTACATCTTTCCTATTTTTTTTTCTTTTCTTTTTTTGTAAAGAGGATTGCAGTGTTTGTTATGAAGTCCTAACAAACCTCCTGCTAGCTTTGTTTGTATGTATAAAAGATTGATGTTCAAAATATGCTGCTAAGCTGCTGGTTTCAGTAAACTCTGTGCAGGCGAGCTCCCCAAGCACGTCAGTCTGGCGGAAGGGTGCAGTGGGGTCTGCACGGCTCGCTGCGTCGCCGTAAGGAAATGTGACCTGATGGGAAGAAAAGCAAAGGGGGAAAGAAAAAAGAAAAAAAAACAGAAAAACAAGGGGAAGAAACCCTGGAGTTCCCCTGCTTCCAAGGGAAACCTAAGCCCGCTCTGAGCTCACAGATCGTTTGTGGAAGTCAGGGTTACGTTAACAGAGGCTCCAGCTGAGGATGCTGCCTCGCAGGCAGGATGCCCAGTACCCACAGCTCGGCTCTGGCGTCATCCCCCCTGCTGCTGCGGTGCTGGGAGTATCCGCGGTCAGTTCCCACGCCTGGGGCTTTGCTGCTGCCTGGGTGACTCCGTTCGGCGCTTCGCCCCTTCCCGACCCCGCCGAGGCAAGCGCGGGGCGTCCGGGGGTGCGTGGGGGCTCGCCCGGTGCAGGTCCGTGCCCGTGGGTCGCAGGGATCTGCGTTGCACTTGTGGGAGTGGGCGCGGTGCTTCCCAGCGCCAGAGCTTTACCTGACTCCGAGATATCGTCCCAAAACGGAGACTCAAACTCGTAGTAGCCTTCCTTAATCTTTTCAAACAGTTTGGATTCGGTCTCTTCGTAGAAAGGAGGATACCCGCACAGCCTGGAAGAGAGCAGAAAGCCAGAGGCCCTTCAGCGGCTCCTTCCACGTCTGCACAGGCCCCTCCGCAGCCCGGGCAGCACAAGGGAGTAAGAGAGGAGGCTGCTCTGTTCATCCCTCTGTCCCTCGCATCTAAGTGTATCGGCAAAGCTGCAGAAAAGAGTTAAAAACTTCACTGCAGCAGCACAAGGACAAAGCCACAGCTGGTACATAGCTGCATGGTGTGGGAGGAAATGAAACAAGAAGTACTCAGGAAGATTGTATGATATTTGTAGGCAGCGGGGAAAAAAACAAAGCATAGGATGAGGCACACAATAGAGAAAATGTGATTCCTTTCATCTCCGCTCTGGTTCTTGATTCCTCACATCCCTTTCATTTCTATGGTGTAGTGAGTCTGTGCAAAGGAGGAATACCCCACTGCCGTGTTCCCACAGCAAAATGGGAGGTCCGGGATCGCCTCCGCTTGCACCGCCGCTCTGCAGAGCTGTACGAAGCGATGGAGGGGCTGGGAAACTCACAGAGGAAGAAGTGGGATGCTGTTTGCTCTTACTCACAGGATATAGGTGATGACTCCGATGGACCAGCAGTCTACGGCTTTGCTGTATGGTTTCTGGGCCAGGACTTCAGGGGCTGCAGAACAGCAAAACCAAATGAAAATTCGAAGCAATAATAAATGACTCAATACTGGGAAAAGCAGTCGTTCTTATACACTTGTCCTCCGAGGTGTCAGTGCAGGCCAGTCGGCCAGTGACAGCCCCATTTACCAGTTGGATTGGTGTGTGACTTTTGTACCTATTTTGTGCCGTTGCATAGAAAGAATCAGGGACAATTTCTGCCTGCATCCTGAGGCTTTAGCTAGTGAGCTGTGGATCAAGCCAGTGCAGTCTGGCAGACATTAAACAAAATCCCATTGTGTTAAAATTATCATTGTAACTTTTCAGTAAATACATGCCTAATGCTGAAATACATCGCTCTTAAAACTATCCTTCTCTTTGCGCTTTTAAACATTCTGGGATTTTGAAGTCTTTATGCTCATCTGTAATCCAGTCTTTATGTGGTCCACGCGGTGCATCTGTGAGTAGCATGTTGTTGTTAATGTAATTATGTATTTTTTCCTTTCTGCTAGGCAACGTACTGTACGTGCACAACCTTTTCTCCAGACGGTCCCACCAGCACAAGCCCATTCCTGATCCTCGGCTTACCAACATATCCCGGCGTCCCGCAGGCGGTGGACATGATGCCATTCTGTTCCATTTTAGACAAGCCGAAGTCTGTGATCATGATTTTGGAGTTCTCTTCAGGAGTAAGGTAAAGAAGGTTTTCCGGCTGTGAACACGGAGTAGTCAGAGGTTGAAATTTGTGGTAGAAACATGGAAAGAAAGAGCAGAAAGCCATGGGCAGAGTGGGTAAAGCCTGCAGGGACGCCAGCTCCCCGAGGCGCTGGTGCTGCGGGCCGGGTCTCACCTTCAGGTCGCGGTGAACTATTCCGTTCTCATGGAGGTACTTCACTGCTGTCAGGACCTGGTGGATCACCACACTCGCATCTTTCTCAGTGTAAACTCCTCGTTCCAAAATTCGGTCAAATAGCTCACCTCCAGATACCCTGTGGAAATGGCAGTTCAGAAAGAAAAAGACTGAAAAGGAAATTTTAAAAAGTTGATCATGCTTTAGTGTCCAAGGTAAGCTAACTTTCTGTCCCCTTTCAGACTCCACCTACAGCAGAACCCTTCCTTGGGCAGCAGTATGTGTTTGGCCGAGAGGCTGATGGACGCTCTTGAGTGCGATCTCAGGGTGCCAGTCAGCATTACTGGTACAGCGAGGGAACCTGGGTAAGGTTACGGTGCAACTCCGGGCAGGTCTGAGCCGCAGGCACCCAGCACCGCGGGCAGGACTGCCTCCAGGCTCTGCTACGCAAGCAGGTACGGGTTTTTATGTGATTGCTTCCTTTAGCTAAATTTGCAAGTTAGTGGTAGCAGCCGGGTGCTCAGAGCTGATGCCCACAGCGAGCTGCTTCCTCTGCAGCTGACATGTTGCCCATTTGCATCTCTAGAAACCCTGCGTGGCACAGCTTTAATTAGAAATGCTTCTGTCTCTGCCCTTCTAAACTGTGATGAATTAATTTGCATAAATAGATCCTAATCTTGGTTTAGAAACTTGCTGCTAAAACGAGCATGGGCCAAGACAGCATGAGGAGCATCCAGGCTAGCTCAAACCACGCGGCTCTCGCCTCGTCGGCGAGGGGTGTTTGGGCGGCTCCTGCGCACGCAGCTTTTACACGTGAGGCCCCGGGGTGCGGGTGTGGAAACACGGCGCGTCACCCCGGCCCTGCCACTCGTCTTCCTCTGCGGCCCCCAGAGCAACGGCTCTGCCGGTACTTACAGCTGCATGACCAGGTAGAAGTGGGTGGTGCTCTCGTAAATATCTTCTAAAGTCACGATGTTTTCGTGCTTTATTCTGCAGAGATAAACGTGGGTCAGAAACAAACCTGGCAAGGACAAAGTGGCTTTTCAAGTGGCAAACCCAACGGTCGCCTTGCTTTCATCCCCAGTGGAAGTTCACTGGGCTGTGTTGTGGCTCATCTCCCTCGCCCTGCGTGGCAGAGGATCGTTGATGCCGCTGCCAGCTCCCTCCGGAGCACAGGGCAGCAGCGGCGGAGGACCAGCCCCTTGTTTTGAAGCAGCTGCCTGCTCTGCATCGGGTGAGTCACTTGGGCTGCGAGAGCGTTACCTCTGGCCTCCTCTCACCGCCTGCCGCTCTGCTTCAGCTCTTGCCTTCCACAGACCTGGGGCAGTACGGCTGGTGGGGTTACAAACCCAGCAGGGGAATGAGAGAAGACTCTAAGAAACTTTACTAATCTTCTCACAGTAATATTTATATATTCTCTAAAAAGAAATACTTCTTTCGTTATGCTATTCTTACTGTAGAGCCACAGATCTTGGGAAAGGACGTGTGTTCTACGTTACATTACAATGTGTATATATGCTCACTTTTTCAACACTGCTATTTCATTCTCCAAGCTGCTATCCCTTGTGAGAGGAGACTTCTTAATGCACTTCAGAGCAAAGAGCTTGCCAGTGCTTCTTTGCTTCACCAGGAAAACTTCTGAAAAGGCACCTCTGCAGGGAGGAGAAGAAGTATTTCAGTAGATGCTGCTGCTGCGAACTGGAAGGATACTTACAGGGAGAAAGAGGGAAAAACAAGAAAAAGCAATATGGCAGTAATTCATCTCTAAGTGGATGCTGATTGTAAAGCTAGAACTGCATCTCCAGCAGCCCCAAACTTAGGATATTCAATGCAAGATTATACAATATGTAGAAAAACCAACACAAATTTCGCTGTTGGTAGAGAAAAGGTGATTTTTGCATAGCTTGTTATGAAGTTGTGCTGAGGTGGTGGACAAGAAAGATGCCTGCAATGAGATTAAATTGCATTCTTCAGGAGCATCTGTAGAGACAGTCCATTGCGGGTGGCTGCCAGCCGTGCCGGGCTCAGAGCCGCCTCTGGGCAGGCAGACGGCAAACGCGGCTTTGGGCACATGCAGGGAGCAGGCACGGTCCGTGGTCTCACAGCTCGCTGCCTTTCGAGGAACCTTTGTGCTTGAATCCATTGGGACTGGGGGGATTTTCCTGGGCTAAGTGCAAGCCCGGCTGAGGGGCTGCGTCGATAACCGCCTCGCTGACGGGGCAGCCTGCAGCTCGGGTGCTCGTCAGGGTTAGGAACCCTGGAAAGATCTCAGCGGCCTCCACTCTAATGGGGCCAAATTCCTGCTTAAGACAAATCCCGTTTCCTGAAAGCCCACATCGTCTTAAAGCAGCCCTTCACTTTCCCTGGTCAGCGTGGCCCTGAGGACTGAGGTAGCCGAATTGCAGTGAGGAGAGCCCCGTGATGTTGCAGTCTGGGTACACCAACCAACGTTCCATGTATCTGAAGTGCAGAACAACTGGATATCCTCGGTTAATATTTTCATCCAGCTTCTCACGTGTTTTCCTTTCTGCAGAGGCTGCTGATACCCGCGTACCCTTAGTCACGAAGCGACAAGGAGTGTCTTCTACATTCCCGACGAGGGTTCAGCCCAGTGCAGCGATGAGCAGGTATTTGTAACACGCCTAAAGCTCGCAATCCTGTTAAAGGTTTGTCTCCAGCAGCTGAACACGTGTCTCGGGATAGTGACAGTGCATACTTTGCCAGGTCAGTCCTCAATAATCCTCATCAAATGAGCAACAGATTAATTGATGGCAGTTAAACAGAACTTGCCACCGAGTCTGCCGAGCCCTGCGGGGAGCTGGAGGGCAGGGCGAGGCAGGTGAGCGCAGTGGGAGCACCTTCCTGGTTGGGATGCTGTTGCAGCAAACCCAGTAAAAAAGGGCAGAAAACCTCCTATAATCCACTAAACAACAAATCCAGCCTCCTGTGCAGATGGATGGGCTGAGCGCGGGGCCGTGCCCATCTGGCGCGCGGTGCCTTGCTCGTGTGTCTTCGTTAGCGAGCGGCAGCGGGCAGTGACGCGGGGGGAGAGCTGCCTTGCTCGGCTCAGCTTTCCTCCTCCTCCAGCGGGCCCCTGGGTGCTGCTGGAATAATGTGTGAGACCAGTGGGGCTGTGAGGAACTGGGCTCTGCCAGGAGCTTCCAGGCAAGGATGAGGGATTCCTTTATTAAAACAAACAATCAAACAAAAAACCTCAAAAAAACCCAACCAACCAGCAAAAAATCTCCATAGATTTTTGGGAAGGCATTCCAACAGATGAATTCGAATCTTTGTTTCACTCAGTAAACTGTACGCAATGGTCTTCTCTCTTCTGGCCCGAAAAACAGTTGGTGTTGGGCCCTTTTCCTTGTTTCACACATTTTTCTCCTTTTATCCTTTTGAGCTCTGACGGCTGTTTCGTGGAAATGAAAGTTCCTGAGGGCTCTCGGGGAATAGGCAGGGACATCCTTGCTCAGGTCCCTAATCCAACTGTTGTCGACGCTGGGGGAAGGTGACAGTAAGCTTCCAGGCAGTTTTAGGTCCCCGATCTTCATTTATATTCTTCAGCTAGCTGAAGTGTTGCGTGTGGAGAAAATCCCAATTTCTAATATTAAATTTTCCTACTAATGTAATAGTAGGAAATGAACAACCTACAAATCAGATGCTGGGGCATCTGTTCTATATATCTGTCCCAAACAGTTTATAATAATTATGCCCCTTATTAAAAAATGATGAATCAACAAGTTGGCTAGGAGAGAACAAAGATTTTCTAACCTCTTTCCTTTAGAGAAAGCTGTTGGATAATTTAACTAATTTCTGAGGCTGACCAGTTAGATTTAAAATGTCACCGAGCCCTGGAGTAGCTGTTTTTTGGGAGCTTTGCCGTGGGTTCTAAAGTCTCAGAAAATCTGGCCGTGACAGAACTCACTGGTGGAGGTAATTCAATTCCTCCTCCACCACCTTGGAAATGTTTTCTTGTCTCATTTGCATGAATAGGCAAATTAAGCTGTTAACTCACAGAGAGGTATCATACAGCTTGAACATCCTTGTTCTTCTTTCATCCCTCAACTGAGTCAGGGTTTATGAGCTAAATATATGACTTATTATTATAAAACCTCTCTCGGAGCCATCCCTTGACCTTGCTTGACCTTGCAGCAGCAGCAGACCAGTGTGGTCAGCAGGAAAACAGCAAAAACTTAACTCGGTTGCCATGCAGGCTTAGAGGGAAGGGAGGAAAGCGCAGAGCTGACCTGGAGCCGGGGGCTGGGAGGGAAGGAGCTGCTTCCGTGCCGCTTGGCAAGCACGAGCCATGAGTCAGAGCACCAGCAGCAACGGTGCAGCAGCGCGGGGGCACCCACGCCTCACCTCAGCATCGTGGCCTGGCTCGGAAGGGGACCATTCCCTGTGACGCTGGCCAGTGCCAGGCGGGAGGGAGTCGCTGCCCTGGGCTGGGAAGCCGGTGTCTCGAGGCAGCTCGCTCTGGAGAGCGGCTGTGGTACTTACGATCCCAGGGCCTCCATGAAAATGAACGTTTTCCGGATGTTGCTCGTCTGTTTCTTCCAGGAGCTGCTGTCGTCCTCTTCCTTGCGACCCATCTCCTCCAGAGTGGAAGCACAGAATGCTGCGAGGTAGAGGAGGAGAGGTGAGTGGTGTGGTAGGTGTTGACGCGAGGGACAGGGCTGCCCCGGAGCTACCTGCCCTCAGGGTGCCGTGGATGGTGTTTGTGTGGGCAGAGCACTCAGACTTTTCAAGCACGTGAAATTTTGGGCTGCTTTTGCTACTCACAACAGTTCGTGCTGACCACGTCCCTGCCGTGCCGTCCTGCTCCAGCCGTCAGAGCAGCGTAATACCAGGTCAGCGGGGCAGGAGCCGGTGACCACATGGTAATGCTCTCTTGTCAGTACACTCATTTAGCGCGTGTTGGCAATTACAAATGTTTATATTGTGCTTCATATTTAGTGGTTAAAAAAACCCTGCTCAACAGTTGCTAATTTTAACTAAAGCACCCATGACTTAATGGATTAAAAGTTAGGTATAACTAAGCGATGGAGATGGATTATAACTGAGCTGCTTTATCACTCAAATAATAAATAGTTTAAAGAGCTCGGACCTGCAGGGAGGGGAATTGATATAAAACATTTTGTTGACCTGCCTTGGACAGTTTGCGCTGCTGTTGTCTTTAATTTTTCTGAACCGACAGATTGCTTTTGCTCTGAGTCATAACCTTCCCCGTGCCTTTCTCTCGCAGGGCCGCGGTGCTGGCTGGTGGGACGGCGAAGGGGGCCCTGCCCCGCCGGCGTGGCTCCGAGCTGCGGACGTGAGCCAGCGGCCCCCGGCTCGGCGCACAGGGGACGCAGCTTCTGGGGTCACCCCAGCTCGTGGGGCAGCGGCTGAGCGCGCTGCTGGCGTCGGAGGGTGTGACTGCAGGGAATCTGCTCCGTCGGTGAGCGCGGCCGTGGGACGCCCGGCTGATCCGCACGCCTGAAACGCGCGCTGCCGCTCACGGGCGGCTTGACCTTGTCGGGTCCCAGTCCCCCAGCTCCCCCCCAGCGCTAAGCTCTTTAGAGCACAGGCTGGGAGCACCGCGGCAATGCAGAAAGCAGCCCTGTCAGCCTCGAGGAGCTCAGCTGTGTGGTGGGAGAATTAGAGCTTGTGCAAGGTCTGGGAGGTGTGAAATACTATACAAACACCTAAGCACTCTTAAGAAGATCAGGTCTAACGTTACAGAACTGGAATTATGCTGGAAGGTGAAAAAGAAGCCCTGAGACTAGAAAAAAAAACATGAAAAAATGTGGCTTGTCCACACTATCAGGATACAAAATACTGAAAACATCCCCGGGCAGCAGGGGCTCTGGTGCCGACAGCAGCACCCCTGGCACGTGGAGCATCCCCTTGGCACGTGGAGCATCGCACTTCTCGAGAGCAAGAACGGCTGCCCTAGAGCCTCTGTGACACAGCTGAGCCCTCAAAAGACAAAGCACAATCTTCTGCGTAAAAAGAAGTGTTTGGAAAAGGCAGAACTACTAAAGCAGAGAAAAAATCTGAAAGATCTTGTTTCATAACAGACAGCTTAGATATTGAATTCCACCTGAATCTAGTTTATCTCCTTAATTAGCACAGTTTCAGGGTTTTGAGCTCCTTGACACATTTTTTTAAAGGTTAATTTAACATTATTGAAAACAAAATTGACTCAATTGTAAACAGTTGAAGGCTTCAGTCCATAAAATCACCAAAGGCTAGGGTGCACTTGACCTTTATTTACCTTCTGGATTCTGGTGCATGTGTAACTCCTAGAAATACAAATCCTTATAAAAATCAGCCAACTCTTGCTGTTTAGAATCAGTGAGGATCAGAAGCTCCTCATTAAAATGCTGATCAATTAGTAGAAACCTTTCTGCCAATATTTTGAGCCCCAAAATGAAGTTTTCATTCGGAGTCATCCGCCCATCCCAAATCTCTACACAGCTGGAATGTCACATGCAGAATTTTCAGCGAGGACATTCAGCTGCTGGTGGAAGGTGAGTTTTATCCACTTTAAATAAATATCAGTGCATGATGCCACTGTGGCATTGAATGACGGGTAAAATTCAGATGACCTCTCTGTTTCTTTCCTAGCCTACTATCAAACAAAGAATATGAAGTTAGGAAAAAAAAAAAGAAATAGTAGGTCGGCCTGGCTGCAGGGACCAGCAGTGCCCTGGTCTCCGTTCCGGTGCAGCCCCACGCTGAGGCGCAGCCCGGTTGGCAGAAGCTCTCTGGGTGCAGGGAAATCCCTCCTGGGGAGGCTGGACCAAGCAGCCGGCCCCAGGGTGGAGGTGATGGTGGAGCCACGGACACTGGCTTCTGTGAATTTGGCCCTTGGAGCTCAAGTGTCGAATTTGCCCAATGTTTTGCTCATTTAAGCTCGATTCCCTTAGTGTTCTCATGTTTTATTCCTTACAAATTCAACAAGTTTCTTTTTCAAGTGGTTTAGCTTCTAAAGAAAGGTAGTATCGTGTTTTCTTTAGTCTCCTGTGAATCATCTGTTCATCTGATGGTTCCTCCTCCTGTCACTCCCTGTGCCCGGCATTTGGTTGTGCTGCTGTCGGGAGGGAGGGCTGGAGGAACAGCTCTGACTCCCTACACGTGGCTTGGATTTCCTGCTTTCTCAGTTTTTCTGTGCCATCACGAGCAAGTCATTTCCTGCCTCCCCTCGCCTTTCTGCGAGGAAGGGGAGTAAGTGCTGCTATTTTGAGAGCAAAATAATGAAATGTTTGAACTGCCTGAAATGTAAAGCTGCATATGTGCTCGGGTGATGAATACTTGCCCACCTTCCTCACGTTAGATCTTATTATTCTCAACGCTTTTTCCTCTTTTGATGCACTGGGAAGTATTTGCAAAGGGGCTTGGGGCAGGACGCAGAGGCCTCGCTCCAGCCGTGATGACGGGGCTATGGGACCTGTGGCTGTCCTGGTGCAGGCTCTCTGAACTCGCCTGTGGCTCTCAGTCGGGTTAAGCCACTTGTTGCTCTTCGCAGCAGTTTGTGAGAATGCAGCGCTTGATGTATTTGTTGTCTGGGTTTTGCTGTTTATTCAGGCTCTGGCCCAACAATGTCCCAACCTTTCTCGGTGCCGGTACGCAGCGTATGGGTAGACAGGGTTTAGTGGATCTACTCGCTTGGTTGAAGAAGCTTTACCTTCCCCAGGAACAGAAAACATAACAAAAGTTGGGCGAAGAGGTTTGTGCTGGGACTGGAAGGTTTTCTGGCCCGTCTGCACCCTCCCGTCGCGCCCCTGACACCCTCCGTTTGCCAGATCCCTCCTGACATCCCGTTCGCACGGGCATCATCCCTGGCTCGGTGGGCGAGCCTTCCAGCCACCGCAGCGGGACGCACGGGTAGGGAGTGGGAGAGAGCACACCCACTGCGCGCTGGCAAAATGCATTATTTTAGACACCTGATCTAGAGCGGGGTCTGCGTTTGCCCATTTGCCCGTTTACCTTTTGACACTGCAAGAACAGTAGTGTGTTAAGACTGCACAATAAAATGGAAATGCTCATTAATTAGTGTAAGTAAAGATGATAACAAGGTACGTAACATTGCTTTAATTTGTTTAGCCTCCCTCTACCCCATCACAACAAATTAAGCAATATGCAGGACTTCAATCTGACGAGTACATGTGAAAAGTAGTGAGTAGGTTCAATATTAATGTCTAACCTTTGGGCTTTTCTACAGACTAAGTCAATAAACGTAACTGCTGCTGCACTCTCTCTGGTCCAGCAAATGACACATCATTGCTTGGAATGTAATGAGTGTTATTATGACCTTGCTTAAATATTTCCTGAAGAAATTTGTTCCGCTCTCATATCTCGCAGTAACAAATCCATCTGCAGACAGACGCTGCTCCTCAATGGATATACTGCATAGCAAAATTGTTGTAAGACATGATTAATAGTCTTGTGACAAAGTTACATGTGGAGGGGGAAGATACATGCTGCTTTCGGCTGCTTTCGTGATTTTGCCTTTAGAATTAGAAAGAAGTTTACAGAAAAAAAGGAGAATGCAAAGTCAAAGGGCTCTGCTTTAAAAATAGACCCAAATAAGCAATCTGCATGTGAATGAAGTAACTGCCAGGCCAGCCTCTGTGTTCAGGGACAAAAGAAACTGAAAACATGAGCTCGCCATTAAAAACAAATCCCCATCAAAGGTTTTGTGTTCATCCCACCGCTCCATCCATTCAAAAGCAGTGCATTAACTTAGTGGTCCTTGATGAACACTTGCAAAATCGCATTTTTCATTATAAATATTTCAGATTCCTTAAAATACTTTTGAAGTAAAATATCAGAAGGCAGCTTTCTATGAAATTGCTAAATATAACGCCAGTGGTGTAGGATACGAGACTGACAGTCTGCGCAGAGTCTGCTCCAGTGTTTTCCTGGTACTAAATAAAAATCATTTTTAAAAAAGACAGGTTAGCCAGAATCCCACCTGCTTCACTGCACCAAACAGACTGGAAAAGCAAACGGCTATTAAGGAAATAATATTTTGCTTACCCAAGTCAGCACAAACAAAGCAACTCCTGTTCGCTGCTGCTCGGGCTCGGCTCCCGCCGTCTGCGGGGATTAGAGCCCGGCTGGGTGCTCACGGCAGCGGGGAGGAGGAGATGGCTCCGCCGTGATGGCAACCAGGCAGCACGTCGCGGCGAGTCGATTGCCACGAGCGGGAGGTGCCGGTGGGTGTGGGTGTGCGCGCGGCGCTGGCGATCACGGCAGCCGTACCTGGCAGCGCCGGCGGGAATCGGTTCAGCCGGGAGCGACGCACGGCGGGCAGCAGCAGCGCTCCGCGCAAGCACCCAGTCTGCCGTGGAAGTGTTCCTGGGTGGAATGCAAATACAGTTTGCCTTAATCTAACAAATGACTTCATGGTGTTAAAAAACCCCCAACCTTTTCTTTTGTATGATGTTGGGAGTTCTGTGGAGGGTGGAGTGGGACTGGACTGGGACAGGGTCTCCCACTGGGACGCTCCGGCACCCCAGCCCTCTCGTCTCCGGGGCTGGGAAGGTGATGCTCCCCATCAATTCTAGATGGCACAAACCCATGGAGAAAAATCATTGCAGTAGGGTTTAATCTCCATCAGCAGAGTTTTGGACTATTTTAAACAATACAATGGCTCTATTTTGACTTTCAAAACCTCTGCGTGTGTGCCCTCCCAAGAAGCACAGCACATATGAATATAGGAAATATTAATAATTCTTCGACTCTTTTCTGTAGTGTGGGATTTTTAGAGATGGCAGTAACAACTTTACTGACTGCGCTCTCAGTTGATTTACACTGCCATCTAGAATAATGCATGAAAAAAGTACATATCATTGTGAAGTTTAGTTTTATGTCAGGAATAAATCAACTCTGAGCCAATGCTAGAAAATCACATTATTTTTTCTTAATATTTTTTTTCTTCAGCAGCTTCATTGCAAGGCAAAGGCTGTTTGGCATTCTGCGTTTCGTTGTTGGCTGGACTCCATTACCGTGAACTCCATAGTGTTGGGGATTTTGGTCAGAATTTCTGGATATGCATTTGAATGCTAAGGTTTTCTTTAGTGCTAGATTTCGGCAGAGTTTGCCTTCATCTGCTTCTCCCTTTAATGTCTTCCGCGTGGCGGCACCGCAAGCCATTGCGCGGCCTCGTCTGTACCCCTCCGGAGTGAGGAGCATCCAGTCCCGCTGCTGGCACCTGGGGTGAGCGGCCACAATCAGAGTAATGTGAGATCATTTATTAGGGTGTGTATATACCATACGTATAGGTAAGTTCCCTATATGTACATAGGTATGAACACGGACGCGCAGGTCCCAGTGCCGACGCCAGTGCCTGCGGTGCCCGGGGCCCTCCCGCGCCCGGCCAGGGGCTGCTCTGCCCGCCGTGCCTCGGGACAGACCCCAGGAAGAAAGGCGCTGGCTGCTTCTGCCTCTTGCGCTTTCATTCCCATCTATTAATTCCAGTTTTAAAACAAAAAAATAATTTAATACTTTCAGTATTATTGTCTTTGCCATATTTAGTTTTCAGCTCATTTCTTTTTATTTTGTGAGATTTTGGATTTTCTTATTGACTTCTTTTACTTTCTCAGAAGCTATCGGCCATAGTATCCTAACCAGAAATTTAACAGCCGCAGTTAAAACTTGTGTTGTGAGATAACAGAGAAGCAAAGGACAGCCTGGGCCACGGAGGGCATTTTCAGACAGGCTCAGCTGAAGGAGCGTACGGCCCCGCAGCAGAGCCGAGTGCCCGCAGGCGAGGCGGCTGGCGGACGTGCTCGGGGGCAGAGGGGGAAAGCCCCAAGCCCTTCACTGTGATCATAATTCCCAACAGAGTGCTAATACAGAGACCAAATCGGCGTCCACACACGAGCACCCGTCTTCCCCGTGGCGCGGGCGTGCGACCCCCGGGGTCTGTTTGCCTTGCACGGAGCAGCGCTGGCTGGCCCTGCGCAGAGGCTGCGTTAGCTGCAGGGTGATGAAGGGGAAAGGACATTAAAAATGACACAATTTGCAATAATGTGATTGCTTTGGGAGAAGTTTAAGACAGAGACAATGAGAACAAAAGGGAAGCATTTACTGCACTCCAGTCCTTGGAGTCTGTGCGGTGTTCTTAGCCGAGTTGAAATGGAGAGGGCCGTGATAAACTGGAGGGGGTACGCACGCCTTGTCTTGCTCTTGTAGCACTTGCTGTAAATGCCTTATAAATCTTGCTGAAAGAGCGTGACTGCAGCAGGGAGATGGAGGGACAGCCATCAGTCAGAGGTAGGAGGAAACTTGCTTGAGAAAATGGAAAGGAGAGCAGGGCTCTTCAGTATGCGAGAGCTGCACCGTTCCTCATGCCAGCAGTGTTTGGAGTTGGGGCTTCAGAAACACACTGCGAAAACCACCAACAGCCCCCTGGGAGCAAGGAGGAAGGGCTCCCTTGTGTGCTTTGCCGTGGAAAGAATCGATCGAGATGGTGGCTCTTGACCTTGCCTGATAGAAATCTAGGACAACAGGCAATTCAGCGTGGGGACTTTTGCTGAGCTCTCAATGGGCTCGAGTTAAAATAGCAGTTATTAACCAAAGACACTCAGAGCAAGCAACCATCTAGTTTTTAACAGCATGAATCAGAAGTGAGGAGGTGGGATGGAAACCAACAGCACAGCGTGCAAACGACAGCCGCCTGTTTGCAGGGATGTTCGAAAGGCGCCGTCAGCCCCGTCCCTGCGGGCCCTGCCGCCGGGGCCGCCTCGCAGCCTGCAAAGGAGATCTGCAACAAAACGGCGTCTGATCTTCGACCCTGGCCCTGGGTGCTGTTCATCCGTCAACGCCAGAGACCTTGCTTGGAAATGAATAGAATGGTGGGACTCAGAGGTATCCTCCGGTGAGAAGGGACCTGGAACACCTCTGTGTGTTTTTGCAGAGAAGTGAGAAAATAAAATATCTCCCGAGTATTATTGGTGAGAGGGCAAACAGGGCAGCAGGGCCATTGCTCTGGAGGCACGGGCTCAGGGGTGTTCGAGCAGAGAAGCTCTGAGAGGTGACACCCTGCAGCTGGATACAGACTCGGAAAGTAAACACCAAGACGCGGGGTTGGCACTCTCAGGGTTCTCAGGAGCCCGGCCCGTGGGCTGTGAGAAGCGCAGACCCCAGGCGATGGGCTCGGGGCGCGGCCGCTGGGTGCTGCCTTGGCTGGGCGGCAGCACCCGGGGAGCACGGGGCTGGTGCCGGCAGAGAGCAGTGCAGCACAGCCCACGGCAGCCAGAAGGAATAAATCAGGGCTTCATGAGCGGCGCGGCCGGGATTTCTGAGCGGCTGGTCGGGGGAAGGTGCTATTCTAGGTAGAGCTTCTTGAAATAACGTGCAATTCAAGAACATTTCCCTCTCAAGTGGGATCCGTAAGCATTATTTACTTCCCTTTGTTGCCCTAAAACACAGACACTGACTGTAAAGCAAGGAGGTCGCTTCACTCGTAGTGTGATTAGGAATAAGTTGATGTGGAATTTGATGCTGCTTCTTTGAATCTATACTGTCTCTGTTGGAAAGAGCTGCTCTTTTCTACAGGCTTTATTTTTATTTACAAAGGGGTTAAATTGGTAACTGAGTTATGCAAAGAACTTAGCTGCAGGTTTTGTGCATTCTACTTAACCTGGCAATTATGGTCCTGGGAACTAAGTGGTAACTATTCATTTTAAAATGGTAAAGACTCATATAATTAGCTCCTGATAGGCATGCGTTGTTAATTAACATGTTCAGTGGTACATTTATTGTACAGCTGGATTATCTGGACCTCAATAATTCCAGCTAGCATGTGTCTTGTATTACCATTGTTTTCATAGAAAACTGTCTTTCTGAACATGTCCTGACCCGCTACACAAACCACGATCCCAAAATTTACAGCCACCCCGTGACCTAAATATCAGACATTGAGGGTTTGGGTTTGAGACTGAGTTTCTTCAGTTCAAGAATGGCTACTTGTGAATCACATTGAGCCCGTATTGCACAGTGACGGTCCACGTGAGGTATCGTGCACCCAGACGCTTGGCCATCCTGTCTGTCAGCTCTTGGCCTCGCGTCCCCGTTCTGCACCGTTCCTGCCGTATAGTGCGTTTCCCATGTCGAGAGATCATACTCAGAGCTGACTAATAGGAAGTAGCAGCCACTTAGGAAACTAAAAGGGCCTTTCATGAGTTTTTTTAAAAATTAAGTACTAATTATGTAGGTTTGAATAGAGGCTTACTCAAGGGGTTAATTATGCATCCATAAAAAGCAGAACTTAATTTTGTGCATCTGGGGGGGGAGAGGTCCATGGTGACGGCTGGCTGGTGATGCACATGAAGCCTTCAGAAGTTCATCCTTTCCAGCTGCTCCTCTGAAGACAGCCGCAGAGGGACCGACCGTCGCTGGCTGGAAGGACGGACAGAACTGATGCAAAGCGCAGACGAGGACAGCCCGGGTCCACGTTTTGCTTTATTTCCCACACCCTTGCCACAGAAGTGCTGCGGATGCTGGTCCTGCCGCCGCCTCCCCCGGTGCTCCGGGCTCTGCTCCCCGCCGCTGCCGGGTCTCGGGCTCCCTGTGGCCATTGCCCTGGGAACATTGGCCCACACAGGGCCAGGGACGGGACCGTGGTGGGGAGTGGGCTTGCGCCTCGGCAGCGTGCCTGGGAGCATTCCCCAAACGTCATCCGTGACGGACCTGTTCTAAACGGGACACTGGCTGCCCTTGAATGGCAGGACACCTCCCCACCATGTAGTCCCGGTGGGGAGAAGGTTAAATATATCAGTCATTACAGAAAAAAACCCCAAACGATAACGGAAGCAATAAAATTCAGAATTTCCAGAACAATTATTTTTACACCATGTGATGGCTGTTAAAAACCAAAACTATTAAGGCATTCCCAGTAAAAATACGGCTTTCTTTTTTCAGTTAAAAAATAAATCTTTCAGGATGCTGAAGTCTGGCTGAAAGACTTTACCAACAGCAGTTTTTCATTGTCTGCTTATTACTGCATGCAGTAAATAACGAGGGAGATAACGGTATTGTAGCATTTAGCTTAAGAAAGAATCCAATTAGATTCTTCTGGGCTCGTCTCATACAGGATTATGTGTGTTTCTGTTAAGATTTTTTTCCTTCTGGGCCAGATAGCAGCTTCAAATCACTTTTCCTATTTTATCTGTGATTACAGGCGCAAGAACAAGAAGAAAAAAACCCTCCTGTAAGTAATACACCAACACCACCTTCCTGATCTGCTCAGCAGTCCGGGAGGAGGATGGAGACAGCCTTGACCTGGGCTTCCATTCCCTCCCTCTCTGCTGCCGGTCGCACCCCAGCTCTACCTGTGCCTGGGGAACACAGCAGAACACCGAGAAAGGCAGCAGAGGTGTAAGGAGAAGATGCTGAAGAACTACACAACTCCATACATCCCTTCTGGAGAAGTACGCGGGCGTTCTGCCAGACCAGCTCCATGTTTTAGAGCATCACACGAGGAACATCATGAAGTTTGAAGAGCACGTTGAAGTATCAGAAAGAAAATGGGTATTTGTAATAAACTGATATCCTGGCTGCTTTTGTGTTATCCAGAGTTTGTAGGTGGCTCCATGTACGTGTAAAATACCTGTCTTGAGGCAGAGGAACTCACAGTGAAAATACTGACAAACACACTGGCTAGAGATCAGTGTTTAGGAGGTCGTTCATGAAATAACTTTTCATGACTCTCTCTGGATTCCCTTTCACTCTCTGGCGCAGTATGACGGCATTCTAGATATTTTTTACGAGTGACGTCTTCAGTATAATTGCCATGTAGACTGATTTACACAATTTCCCGGGCTCACTATCACTGCTTCTCTGGTGCTTCACAGCAGGTTTTAAAGAACGTGGGACTGGGCTATGGGCCACAAGGAGCTGTCGTCCATGGGGAAGATCGAGCAAGCACGCAGAGCGGCGAGGCAGAGCGGTGGGACACGAGGGCTAATTTTCTCAGGAGCAGGAGTGTTTGTTTTGCTTTTTGAGTGATGACAAGTGAGCAAACAAGATCTGAGTTTCACATCTGCTCCAAAGACTTCTCTTACTCTCTGTAAGTAGCCAAAACATATCAGGAGCTGGTAAGACAACATGTCTGATGGATTTATGCTTTTTTTTCATCAGCTTGCTGAAAAGTGGAAGCTAGATGACAAAACATTTCATAAGCAGTCACAGAGTCCATCTCTCGGCATGTGGGAGTACTGATAAAAGCCGGCTTTGCCTGAAATTGTAAGCTGCACTTTCGTACCCTTGGTTGGAGCTCTGTAACACCGTCCTCACGCTTCCCACGAGACCTGGCTGACTATCTCCACTTGGAGGAGTTTGCTTTACTCACCTACGTACAAGATGACCAGAGGCATGGTTTAGTATAGTTTCCCAAGGTGCTGTTACTCATAAAAAGCCATTACCCCAGTTTGGTGATGTTCGGAGAAATCTTTATCTGCCTAGATCCCTCTAGATGTAATTATTCAGAATATCTGTTTCCTGACCATTTGGAAATAGCTGTGGGATGGCTGATGGCAGCTAACATGTCTGTTATGACACAGGGAATATTTCCAAACCTATTTAAGTAATCTTTTCTCTGTTCTGTTTAAATAGATGGCAGTTATCCTTATGGGTAAATAGACTACCTTCCAGGTACTCTGTCATCTTTAGACACGCCATGCAGTTCATTATAGCAGCACTAAATCAAAACCACTTCTCGTCAGAAGGCACCTTCCCACCTCCTTGCTGTGACATCTGACAGTGCACATGGCAGATAACGGCCTTCCCGCTCAGGTGACCGGTCGGCCCGTCTCAGCCGCCCCGGCTAAGTGGGTAATTGAGATGGTGACATAGTCTTTTTTTTTTTTTATTTCCCCTGAAGTAAATTTTTCTAAGCATCTTAGAGAATAAGACTAGAATATCTGAGTAAAGAAAGAGATCAATTACTCAAATATGTGCTGAACATCGCTGGGATTTTGCACGCCAGGAAGGAAAACCGCCGAAGGTGGCGAGGGAATAGAGTGCCCGGGGAGCTGCTAGCTGTCGGCAGGCAGACGAACACAGCCCCCGTTCGCAGCCTTTATTTAGCTAAACCTTTTTCGCAGTTGTTTGGGGCAGGGGCGGTTTCCTAACACACAGTCTCTGCTCCTCACACAACCACACAAGCAGAGTGCCTGCAGCAGGGGGATCCCCT
>Ga0065711_1032671_pt1 | contig 26912 bp, 13 predicted proteins | sample Hoacrofraction12_FD_59098 | JGI IMG/M metagenome (GOLD analysis project Ga0065711, IMG submission 59098) | Hoatzin crop microbial communities from Cojedes, Venezuela - Epithelial fraction 12 v2 (version 2) | ecosystem: Host-associated > Birds > Digestive system > Esophagus > Crop | place... | reverse complement strand
AAAAAAAAAAAAAAAAAAAAGATTAAAGCATGAAATAAAATTTTGCATTGTGGCAGGGAACCCCAGAATAAGATACTAGCTTTGGAAAATTGTGACTTTATTCAAAATACCTATTACAAGTTGGCCTTACATTTTTTTAGAACACTAATTGAAAAAGCCCTGCTCTCATACCTCTGATGTTTACTTACACTACAATAAGTTACACTTTTTTAATTTACTGCTTTTAAACTTCAAGTTCCCTGGTCATATTGCAAAGGAGGAGTGAATGAGAAATATGAGAAATTATTTTGCACAATTGTTAGATTTAAAAGTTTCACTTTTAATAAGAGATGAAACAACTGTCATTGAAAAATTGCCCTGAAAGCTGTGCAGAGGAAAGGGGAGGAGGGAGCAGTGACAGTGTGATATACCATTCCACCAAAACAGCCCCTGCCCAGGGGGTAAGAGCAGCCACTGGCTGCAGCACCCAGGCTCTGGCCACGCTCCACTCCCCCACAGCTCATGCAGCTCTGAGACCTCAGTCGAGCTCCTTGTCTTATTTCAGATTACAGCATAATTTATGAGCTTTATTTGATATGGGACATGACTGACAATGAGAAGAATAATCACGGGAAAGTGCACTTCATGGGTTTGTTTCCCAAGCTTATCCCTTACTAGGTTTAATGCTCCTTTAGACAAGAAACATGTTGTGGGCATTCAGAGTCTCCTGGAATGAAGTCCCCACTCTGAAGAGCGGTACCGCAACCCGACCTTGATTTTTCTAGCCCACCTTGACTCCCGATTCCCCGACAGTAACAGTGAGGAGGAAGGCAATTCTGAGGTTTAATTAATCAAGCCAGTTTCCTTTTTCTGCTCCTATCCAAAGGTTTTGACCATCAAGCATGATCTTGTCAGAAAACCGATAGTTAGTTAATTACTCCAAGTACACTGAACCTATTCGATTCCCTTTTCCTTTCTTTGATTAAGTCAGTCTGTGGGTTTCAAATAAACATTAGGCAGAATGCCTCTTTGAAATGCATCCCATTCTTGCTTTATATCCTTTGCATTGCCAAGCACAGAGCTGTTTTCCCCACAGAGCCGTTGTCCCGGCATCCTGCATGATGAGAACCATTAAAAGCAATGGGGCTTGTCCTGCTTTCGAGCCCAGAGCCTGCACACACTGAGTGCAATCCACGTTACAAGCTGTAAAATGTCTTAACTGGCTTTGTCATATGCTGAAATAGCATAAGAGTCAAAGCAAATATTAGAAAAGCTCAGGAATCCGTACACTCATCCCCAGCCCAGGCTGACAGCTGGCACCAATGGGGAACATGCTTCCCCATCCTGTTCAGTGGACAGTGGTCAGGCTAACTAGGCCAAGCTGGTCCCTGTCCCAGCACTCCCAGGTCCCCTGCTTTCAGCTAAGGGTGACACTTGGAAGGAACGTGTAAAGTGCACTTTACATTCTTTCAATACCTGCTGCCAGAATACAAAGAGCCTAAAAAATAAAGTCTTGGGAATAAAAAAATTAAAAAATCAGTCTCAGGAGAAGTACAATGGAGTGAATGGTAGTAGTTCTACAGATTTCACTCTATGTATGAGAGTTCACTTTGAAAAGCAAGCAACAGGGCTATTCCTGGCGTAGAGTCACTCAGGGGATTGAGAGCCTACTTGCTAAAGCATCCTGAATCTATATCAGCCTCTACTCCTCTCAAAAATTAAAACACTCTAAAATAGTCCCTGCATTTCACAGTTGTGCTCATGTTAATAAACTATAAAATCTTTTTCATGATAATTCATGCTATGACATTTCCACTTTACATTTGGTCCGTAATTCAGAAACATACTTAGCATTGAAAACAAATCAGCATTAAAGCCACATACCGGTGGTTTAAATTACACAAAATCAAAGTAAGAAAACCTGAAAAGACATTACATTCAGGTTTTAAAAACAAGAAAAAAAAAAAAGTTTTTTCTGAGGCAGTAATTTTTAATTTAAAATTGGGTACTTTCATGTAGTTATGAATTACTAATATAGTCAATAATTACTTTTAAACCACTTTAAAGTGATAACTAGAAGGTGTTACAGCTGATTCAATGTTTGTGCAAAAGTAGTTTTAAAGTTGCTGCTGAAGCAGTAATTTTTTGAGCAGTTAAACAGTTACCCTGTTCCATTATTATTCTTGAAGCCTTATTGGCAGGTTTAGAGTTATTTTTTTAAATTTACTAAGCCTGTTTCTCTTTACAATATAGAGATTATAACAGAGATCTCGTCTCTAATATGGTCATGCATTATGAAGATTTGTGTTGCAAGAGGAGCCTGATGCCACAGTATCCCAGACCACAAAGACTTGAGGTTACAGGATCTGACGTGGTCACCTGGGACTGCTGAAAATTTTGCACCAGCCAAGCCCCTTTTTCTGCCAAATCACACTCGGTTGCCTGCTTCAAGTGAGCCCCTTCCCTGTTCTGTCTTAGGAGATGCAGTGAGGAGGAAAGAAGAAAAGGGAAAAGACTCTTTTCATCTGGCCTATTTTCAAACAAAGCTGTGTTACTTTTATGCTAGAATTACTCAAGTCAGAGGAGACTTTGAATCTCTTGCTCATACAATGTTAGGGCTCTCTAAACTCCTGGGAAACAGCAGATCTGTGTGTGTGCGTGTGTAGAATGACAGAACTCAAATATCACCATAAAACCCCAATTTATTTTGAAGGAGAATCCCTTACTACGGAGATGCTACTTACAGGCTCTACCTTCTGGAAGGAAGCATTTTTTGCCAGACATTTCACACCCTTGTCCTTGCTCAAACTGGAGCAACCTTACAACCCGGATGCCGCCCGCCAGCTCCAGGAGGAGCTGGGTTTGCTGCCAGGGCTTTGCCAGCATCACCAGCTGATGGGGAGCATGGTAGGGATTGTTCAGTCTCTGTCCCTTGAGATACAGCAGAGAAAAGCTGCTGCTCTGATAACAGGCTGGTCTTAGAGCGGTGTGAATAGCTTTGGCAAACTTTTCTTCATAAAAATTGCACATTCATCTGCAGTAAAACTTTTTAAGTAGCTTGCTTCACATCTGCCAAATTGCTTATGTTATTTTTATCCAAGGAAAAAAAAAAGTGAAAAAAAACCCAAAAAGCTTCTTGACATCAAAATACAAACTTTTCAACACCAAGTTGTTTTGACGTTTCCTTCGATTAGTTTTTAATTTAGAAAAATCTTTAAATTGCTTAAATCCAAAGGCAATATTTAAATTCTTTTTACTTTTGATTTGCTGAACATTTCCAAAAATGGGCAAACTTATTTTAAGTCACATTTGGTCATTTTCCGTACAATTCTTTGGAACTGCTGGCAAACCAGGCAGATACCCACAGGCCTTCTGGATACCCACTACTGACTTCGATGCACTCAAATTTTTACTAGGTGCATCCTGAAGCAGAGAAAGAGTTGCCCTGTCAAAGAGGACATACTGTATTTGAACTCCTTTCTTCATGGTGTGCGGGATCAGCCCCGTATGGCCGCAGGGCTGAGCAGCAACCACCCTTGCCGTTCCCACTTCTAGAGTCACCAGGATCCCAGCTGCACCACTGGCACGTTAATCAAACACTACAGTTTTACTTGCTGAAGTCTTTTTGTTTCCTGTCCTTCGCATCCTGTGGGTACAACTGAAACTAAGTGCTATATAAATGCAAAAGCAGACACAGCTCCCTACAGTGCAAAGACTATAATCTAATAAAGAAGCAGCGCAAAAAGGAGAGAGCAAGCAAAAGTTTTACTGTTCCCGTCAAATAAAAAAATATCTTCAGTTACAATGACCTAACGATAAATTACTGTTATAAGATACGAAATCTGAGGATGTGGCAATATCCTTTTTATATAAAATCATAAATAAACAATTAGAGTTGTGCCCCTATCTTCTAGAAGCCTCTATAGACACAGCTATTTTTACCTCAAATATATAATACTCGGATATTTTTTCTCTGAGCACCACTTGTGAGTAAAAAAGCAGGCTGTTTATTATGAAGTTATATATTCAAACTCTGCATGGTCACTAGAGACTTCTTTTTACTGAAATGTTGTTCACTTTCATAATCAAGTATTCTAAATAATGCTGGGATAGGATTTGAATTTTTTTTTAGTTCTGTGAGATAAGATAGAAAACAGAGCATAACAGAAAAACATGACCAGCTACATGTTTTAAATGTTAAAAGCCATCTCTTCTTGAATATATACTAGCACATCATATATATACAACAAAGAAAAATCTGACTATTATTCTCTTCTCTTTCTGCTTCTTCCAGCTAATGCCAAATACTGGTCTGCTAGCCTGACTGCTGCCCCTAAGCCCCAGCAGCAGAACAGTACCAAGGACCTGGGTAATTCTGAATCTTGTCCTCACTGCCAAGCTCAAGGAACTCAGCAATTTGAGAAGGTAAAACTCTTTCATAGATGCCTTGTTTCCCCCCACACTTTGCTCTATGGCATATGCCAAGGAAAAGTTTTACTCAAATTGGTACAGCTGGTTTTTGTAAACAGCATTTATTTTGCAAAACCATGTAAAGGCTTAAAAGTAGAAAAAAAACTAACGTAGCAAAAGAAGCAGCAGTTGGGAGATTGCTCCAGAAATGCTTGTAACTTCTTTAGTTTTCCATATGTTGCAGGAGCTACTGCTAATCTGTATGCAATGCCACCCAAAATCCACAAACATCATTTATACTCTAATATAGGCACCTACTATCAGCAGAAAAAAATTTATCTTCTACACTCTATAGGGCATATAATAGAGCAAAGTTAAACCCTTTAAATAGCTCATTTTATTCTGAATAAAGTGACTACACCTACTAGAGAGAGGATTCAGATTTACTGTTGCAGGACAAATACCGAACAAGTTCCTGCAGAAACATTTCAGGGTGTGTGTACGTGCACCAAACCTTCTGCAAGCCTCACTTAAGAACAGACACTGTGCCAAGAGCTTAGCGCCGACCATACTTCTAGCTTCTCCTCAGTTTGGACAGGGCAGGATAACCCAGCATCTGCTTTGTGGCAAGGAGTCCTTGAGCTGTCCTAGTAACCACAAGTGATTGCAGAAAAATGATTTAGAAAGCGCTTTCACACCCATTCCCTTCTCAGAGATTTCACCACTGCCTCCTGGTTACTAGCAGTGGAAATTATCTCACGGAAAGTCAATGGTTCTGCTCGGAATTAGATTAAAAGAAACTCTAAAGACAAAGTCTAGTTTTCATCAAAAGGGAACTCTATACAGTTGTCATCCAGTGGAAACGAACTCTTGGCACACACAGGTGTGATGGATGACGTGCTTCCACATGCATACCACAGGGAGTATGTGCTGGTTTTTATTTCCTACCTTAGTCTTACACAGAAATACGTGGAAGAAGTGTAACACTGAATCAGCTTTGCTGACGAGCATAAAGGAAACCTCTAGAGAGGAAGGATGATCTTCAGTTCAAAAGGCTGGGCTATGTGTCAGGAGAGACAAACTATTGAAGTCTATTGAGTGCATTTCATCTCATAGTTTTGCTGGAAAAAAAGCATTTACAAGTCTGCTTAAAAAAAAAGACAAATACCACCAGGATATGATTACATAAGGAATAAAGTAACTTTGTTAACTGAGATAATAGCTTACTAAAAGTTATCAAGCAGGTTTGTGAAAACAAATAAATATTGAATTAAATCAATCTGAATGGGGCTGTGTCAGTATCAATTTGCTAGAATCTGATTTGAAAAAAACAAATAAACAGTTTAGATGGAACCAAAATGAAAAGTTCTCATTTTTTTTCCAAACAAAAATAAGTTGTTTCCGTTTTTGGTCGTATCATTCACCCCACTCCCTTCAATGAAAGTAAGGCACGGGTACACGAGGGAGCAAAGATCACATTTTTACTGATTAGACAGCGACCAAAAGCAGCAGCCAGCGTGGAGTGACCTGGATACGAGGAGAGGCTCTCCCTCGTAGGACTTGGGCTTACTTCCTCCCTTTGCAGGAAAGGCCGCAAGCACTGGGACACCCTGCTCTTCCACTGTAGCCCAATAAATATTTCAGTATTTCTCTTTTTGTCTCTTGAATCAGTCTGTCACAAGCAAGTCCTCTAACCACCAGGTTATGGGGTTGTTTTCTACCCCTCTAATTAACTGCCCCTACAACATGGAAGCAAATCAACAGGAAACACAGCAATCCCAGGCCACACTACAGCTGCGTGCTGTGCCGAAGCCGCATTACTCACTGACGCTGCACTAACCTATACAAACCAGTTCTATCTTCCCAAGATACCTATGACATCTTTAGGTAAAAAACCAACCCTTCCATCCCAGTTCATGAGCTGAAGAGGCAATTTGCACCACAAAGCATTTGCTGCTGTTCAGTTGTGCAAAACTACAGAAATCTCCATTTACCATTTTTTGCGAGGAAAAGTGCGTCAATTTATACAACACAGCATGGTCAAAGACTGTTGAAGTTCAGAGGGGCTGTAAGGATATTTCTTGTATCCTGAGCAACGCATGAGTAAGGCTGTCAGATGAAAATTCTGTGGCAATGCCTTGGTATAACCCGTCCAATTCTTCGAGGATGTGCAGCCCTTCAGGCAAAGAATGGTGTTTCTGACTGCTCTATTTTTATATTTGTATGTCTGATTTAAGTGACAAACTGAGGAAAACCACTACATAGTATGTAGTCAGACAACACCCTAATGAGCCCAGCACTGCAGGGGCCAAGTTTTATAGGAGATGGCCCCAGTAGATTTCTACAGTTTAACATCATTACCTGGGATGTGGTCAGATGTCTGGCTCAAGGCATGGTAGAGGAACTGCTGCCCATGAACCTTAAAGCAGTAATTCCCTGTTGTAGATAGCTATTCCCACTATTCTTATTTCTTTTAAAATTAACTGTAACACTTGTTAACATATAGTGTAGCACTTTTGCAGTATTTATATTTTCTGCTCTTTAAATAGGCAACATGACATTTTTCTAACAGTATAAAGGGTACAATATTCCCAGTCTTTTACCTAAGTTTATGCTGAAATTTTTACACTAATAGCAAGAATTCTTCATTTTGTTAGTCTCCTTTTTTTGTCAAAATAAACGCTTCTTCTAGCTGAAAAGTGAATAGCTGTTTCCCAGAGTCTGTCAGGCCTTTTTGCACAAGAGCTGAGTACAAAGCCATTCATACTTCTCCTGTGGCTCTCTGGGCCTGCTTTTCGCATGACAGTGCTTGAAGTACAGCAGATAAACTCAACATGTGAGAATGAACAGAGGAATCCAAACACTTCCCAGTGCAGGGCACTGCAGATCAACAGCTTACATGTTCTGAGATGCGACTGTGTTCACAAAAATCAGAGTACTGGTGGTTACCCTCTGTCAGCACGATTCCTTACGTTAGTAGTGTATGCACCTACTTTGGGATCTATGTAAGAAAAACCAAGTCTCCTCCTGGAACCACAGGAGTCAGCAACTAGAGAACTATCGAAGAGAGTATTTTCTTTGAGTCTGATACAGCAGCCACAAGGCTTGTGCACTGCTGGATTATCAACTGGTGAATTTGTGTAAGGGAACAACATGCCTGCGATCGTAAAAGATAGAGAAGAAACACATGGAAGATAACTATAAAGCAGATCAACTAAACCAACTCATCCCCTAAAAATAAATTCAAATTCCTGTCCAAGCATTCCCCACCACCACCACAAGAAAGGAAAAACAAACCAGACAACCCACAGAGGCAGAGTAGTTCTGGTAGCATTATCTGATAAACAAAGATTTGTATTAATGTGCTCACTGCAAGAGGCTTGAAATGGTTAGCAAAGAACGAACCTCCTGTTGTCAATTTCTATTCAAATAATCAGAGTTTTTACACAATTGCCTTTTTATCCTTTGTGAATAAATGAAGTTTAATCAAAGGGATACTTGATGTAGCAAAACCTTTCTTTCAGGTCAGAGCAAGGGTCAGAGCTAGCTAACATCTGTTCCAAACACACTGTGTAAACATTTCCACTATCCAAGAGACATCAGCTCTCTGCAGGTTTCTAATACAAAGATGAATAATATCATTTTTATATTGTTTTAAAATCATAAAGTAGTTTATCTCTTAAGGAAGCTTTCATTTCCTATTTCTCCCTCCACCCCCCGCAGTCAGAAGACTTTGTTCAGCAACAATGAGAAAATCAGGAAACAGAAAAAAAATCAGAAGCTTGAGCTGATAGTAGAGGGCAATGATGAAGCTAATGAGGCATCAGAGTTACAAAATTAAAAAAAAAATTCAAACCAAATAAACCCCCATAAAAAGGCTGCAGTAAATGGTAACAGCACTTTTCATCACATCCCGCCATTACTAAGGGCTCCCAGCAGCAAGCAGAAGTTACCCCCTGCCCAGGCCTAACCTCATTATTATTGTCCCCATTACATGTTACAGTCACCTGGATTCCCAGATCCCTCTGTGGCTCATTACGTCCCATGGAAGCTCCTCTCCAGGGATATCCACCAGCCACTCATTTAAAGTCAGCCTTCCCTGCTGGAGCTGGAAAACTATGTCCCTGAGCCCAAAGCAACATCGCGTCTTGACTCTGACCTGCTGAAACCTGAATTGCTTTCCTGGTGTAGACTCCTATGAGCTCAATGTCCTCAACCAACAGCAGCGCTTCCCTACACTTTGGTTTGGGTTTAACGATTCAAGACTGCTGTAGCTATGGTGATGTCTCAGCATACCCTGCAGGATTACTTCTTCTGGAGTCAGGAGTCTGATGAGTGATCTGAGCAGCCCCAAACTTGGTTTACTTTTATATCTCATACGAACTTTTACTTCTGAACAAAAATCATGTGAAGCAGAAGAAACTGATTTTTTTTTCTTAAGTACATTTCAATTTGACATAGGTATGCTAGTGACTATAATAAAGGCTTCAAAATGAATATGCCTAACTTTATGACTAAGCAACACAAATTGAAAGAGACAATGAACCATATCATTTCACCTTTGTTCAAGCTCACTTAATTTGCCTTTTACATTTTAAGCATGTTTCCCTCAGCTGCAAAAGCAAGCTACTTCCATTTTTTTCCAGAGTTAACCCACATCTACTATTATGTCACTTTTAGGTGCTTAAACATAAACATATGATTTGCCCTTGATTCAACCCTCCATGTTTTTTGGAATGATTCCACTTTCTGTACCTTTCATTTGATAGGAGAGATGTACACTATAAGGGTAAAAATGTCAGTTTCTGTGCAAGATAAGAATCCTCCTCTGGTAACCCGAGATGATTTAAGAGGAAAAAAAAACCAAACAAAAACACACACACATTTGTTATGGCATTTGGCTTTAGCCACAAGATACAGATGAAACTGAGAGTGACTTAGAGCTAGGTATTTAGATTTAATCCATGAGGTAATAAAGGCATCAGTGAGAGGTTTATGGCCTCAATTCTTACATCTACTAATTCTGAAATCTGTACCACTGGCTTTATTACAGCAAGAGCAGTGGCACATCTGGTTCTAACCACCTTCAAAAATTATGGGTTTGGATACCTTTAGTCATGACCACCCATTTTTATTCACAGTAGAATTTAATCAGAGACTAAAGAGACAAAGCAAAACTAGCACCAATAGCAGCAGTCCACATTAAAAATATTTTTAAACCCATTTGATAATCAAACATTTTTGTCAATTTGAAATTTATGAATAAGAGTTCAACCACTAGAAGAAATCTGGAAAATGTCTGTAAACAATTTTTTTTTACTGAAGTAGATACCTATATATTTGTATTTTTCTTAGAAAAGTACAGAACACATTTACACTGTTGAAACTTAAGAAGCATCTGCTTTATGGGACTGATTACTTAATCATTTGAATCTAGTCTAAAAATAAAATAATGCTTGTATTCATGTATTGTCAGAGATAGCACTACAACTGCTGTCTTTCCATAACAGTTCATTTTACGCTATAAAGATTTTCTGCATTAAAAGATCATACACACTTTGTAAAGGTGTTATTCTGATCAAGAATTTTTGTCTCAGGTCCTTTTTCCCCATCTTGAAGGAAACACTGATCGACGTAGGAGTTCATATATAAGAGTGATAAATAAGGAGCAAAAGAACCATAATAAGCATCTTTGTGTTTTAAAAAGAAAATGTGAATAAAGTCAACTTACATTTGCTGTACTTTTAAAAATGCTAATAAAACCTACGGTATCGTCATTTTTTTCCCCACAGTAAGTCAACCTGCCATTGAACTGCTGTCTTAATGAAAGCCTGTTGAATTTTACTCTATAGTGATGAAATACAAAAAGCTGCAAAGATAAAGCAGGTTTTAAATACTCATGTACACTTATGTGTATTTTATGTACAGCTGTAGCTGGATACACAGATGTAAGCTATCCACTTCTATATGGTGGGAGGAATGGTATTCTTTACTTTTACCCACTGTGGGATTTTGCCATCAAAATTAATAGCAAGGACAGTTTTATCACAGCTACTGCACCCACAGATGCTGTACATAATCTTGTGACTAATTTCTAATTTTTTTTTTTAATGACAGAGGACAGTGACAGATGGCACTTGGGGAAATTTAGCATTATAGGAGGGGGTGGCTATGAATAGCGACAAAGAAAGATATAGAGCAACTTGCATATCAATATTTTGCCAGCTTTGTTTCTACCAAATTATAAAGAAATAATATTTTGACTATAACCTCCAGCAACAGCTTAGACAATGTTTGTTTTCCCTCTTATTTTGGAAGGAAACTTGTATTATTGTCCATTATTAAAACATGCTAAAGCCGTGTGAAAAAAATATATACAGCTCCATTGAAATTTAGTAGAGCGGCAGCCAACAGAGGGAGGTTGCCAGCACACGGGGTCAGAGGCTCACTGAACTCAAGGGATGAAAACCTTTGGAGTTTCCCACCATGATCACATCCCTGAAAAGTTTCTTTTCCTGCCTTCCACTGTGAACCCAATGCAAGAGCCATAAGCCTGCAGTTAGCATGGGATGAGGCAAACTCTCTCATCAGCACTAATTAGCCCAGCTGTAGACTCTTGTCACACACACCACTCATTGATTTTCCATGATTCACTTGGTGGACAACTACCATTTTTGTACTTTAAATATATGAACAATGCATGGGCCATACACCAACATAAAAAGCATTTACTAACATGAGAACAGACACATCTCTACCTCAGGAGGCTTGCCGCTGATCAATAGCCCAAGGATTTAAACGCAAGACTGCAGTTTCTAAACTTAACTACCCACCACCTACAAGTTGCAGGAAGTCTGTAGTCAAATACAGCCTGTCCCAGTTATATTCTGGGTGCAGGGCCCTCTACAAGGTCACCCTTTCATAAGACTTGCACGCAGTTACTTAAAGTCTTGCATGAATTTCAGTGATGTTGTTTCCTCTACTACTAATCTACAGAAGATGCGTGTGGCTGGTTGTCAGGTAACAGGCAGCAGATCTGTGTGGTGCTGATGTACCAGTCCAACCTGTACCAGGCAGAACTCACACAGTCCTGCCCAACTAGGCATGGCATACACTGCATTTCTGCTGGCTTTATGCTTTTATGCTGATTTTATACTAGACCTCTCTGAAAGTTTGAGTAATTGAGATTAACGATGTCTGATCTAGTATAAGGTCTGCTGGGATAAAGTGACCACTAAAAATATTGAGGTAACATTGCCCCCACTGGCTTTTAAAGCATCAGATATAAAAGGGCAGACATGCAGACTTCAGGGCTTCCTCCTGTCTGGGAGAGGTAATTAGATTCTCTTCCTGTAGGATAACATCTGTTTCACACTATATCCACGCAAGCCTCCGTACTCCTGCCATTTCCTGCTGTTTTTTTTGATACTACAAACCCCCATTTAAAATTCAATAGTTGAAGCTCAATGCTGTATCTCTTCTTTGCACTGGAAGCAGAATCAGTCCATAGAGTACCTGTAACACCTCTCTTACCAGCTGTGAATACAAGTGGAGTTTCCAATATATAATTTTCATTTTCTCAGTTGCCAAGTAATAAGAGTTAAATTCTCTTCTCTGATCATCACACAGATTCCCTTGAAGTCTATTCTACAATATCTGCTTGTATTAAGCTCCAATTGATGTCAATAGGGGTGCTGTACTCACAGGGAGAGCAGGATAACTTTGAAGGGATGTGTTGTGTATTCAAAGAAAAAATTTTAACCCTTAACTTGTTACACTTGCAATCTTCTGCTTTACCAAAGCTGCTCTACATTTCTGTGTGTGTTTGAAAACAATTTTTAAAAAAATATCCTAAAATGCTGCAGGGAAATTAAAAAGGCATTCATAGGGAAAGTAAGAATTAGATAAACAGGAAAAATGATACATGCCATTACACAGTTTATTCCTTTTTTCTAGATGACCTGACTAGTGGTATTCTCACAGAATTATGTTCTGCTCTAATCCATTGAGTAGACGAGCCCAAGTTCAACTCCAATTTGCTATGCTACATACAGGCCTACTGGATATAAAATAGTGGCCATAACGCAGAAACCTGAACTCAGTGATCACAGTAGCTCCCAGTTTCATACTGTGGCATGATTAGTGGTGGCAGAAAGGGTGCTGATAACCAGCATATTCCTTTAAACGGTTTTTTTACTGAAATCGGTGAATAAACTGACCACAAACTAACTAGTGCAGATCAACTATAGCACAGAATATCAAGGTTAAATAAACATTATGTAATCCTCTCTTGAGACGTCAGAGTTTTCCTGTGACAAACAGAAAAAGTACATTAAAAACACTGGGCATTACCATCCAGAAAGATCATTTTAGTTTGTCCCCTCCTTCTAGCAAACCCATGCTCACCCTTGGTTGAATGGAAAGGCAGCTGATTGCCTGTGGCCCAAATCCTGACATGTACAAGATAAATAGCTTAAAAATTGTCCAAAGATGTTGACCTTTTGGGCACGCCTTGGACAAAGCAGCACAAATACTCCAGATTCAGTCACGTTAGTGTTCTCATGGCAGATAAAGCCAAGATTATCTCCCTAAATTAAAGCAATTCTGTAGGAATTTGGGTGAAAGGCTTGAGGACATGAGAGGGTGGATATGAGGAGGTCAGTCTGTACTCCCACCCAGCAGGCAGTAGGAATCACAAACCCAAACGAACACAGCCAGGAGGAAAGCAGCAGCTTCACCTGGCACATGGCTCACAGAAGGGCACTGTGGCCATGATCAGTATAGCCACAGGGTGAGCAGCAGTGCCTCGAACAGAGCCAAGGGGTTTGCAGAGTCATGGCAGAACATTATCAAGAAAGCCTGACTGGACAGCTGCTCTTGATACAGTCCTAAGGTGATTTCTCTGTAGTTTCAAGGTGATTGATACACTTTTCCTTCAGCGAACAATAAAGCTGCTTCCTCAAAGTGCTCCACCTAGCACCAAGGCAGTAATAATATCCTACACCTACAAACAGGGCTTTGCAGCCAAGATTAACAGTACAAGCATTTAGCAGGTACAGGAATGGGTTGGGGGGCAGCATTTTTCAGCTATGAGTTGATAAAAGCCCAACGCATTTTGACAACACAGAAAAGAAGCAAAGCAACATTTTCTGATTGCTTATACTGTTGCCTAAATCATTATATCAAAAATTAAAACCAACTAGCAAGGCTCAGATGGAGGGGGAGGAGAGATCAAAGATTAAAAGTCACTAATCAATCTACGTAGAGTTTGAATTCATTAGAAACTAATCCCATGCGGATTAAAAAAAGAGGAAGATAGATAAAAACTATGAGTAAAACGAATAATAAAAAAGGACTATGAAAATCAATCCCTTTTCCATAAAAGTTAGCCATCCTAATTCATTTCCTGTACAAATTTATTACAAGTCTAATTTAAATTGCACAAATAACTGCTTAATCTTCCACAGGAATTCCCTGTCTCATGCTTTCCTTTTCTTGCTCCTGTTGATCTTTTCATATACGAAATAAAACTCTCCTAGGCGAAAGGTGAGAAGAGGAAACGCAAATGCCTGTCTTACAGGGATGCGATCAATAAGCACTATCCTGTTTGAAGCAGCTGGGAAGTATTTCAAAGCAAATCCCTGTTTGACTAGAAAACGTCAATGGCAAGAGCCCCACGATCTTTTGCAAGAGCAGGTTTTTCATGTCTGGGAACTGAAGAATTTGGAAAAAGTCATCTTTGAGGACAGTGAATGTAGGACATCATTTTCTTTGACATTTTTGTTGCTCTGACACACCAGTAGTTTTAGCTAGAAATACTGAGTACAACTTGCACTTTGGCGAATGTACATTCCAACTGTGCCCACTGTGGAGCAGAAGACAACAGACCCTGCTGGGCATCGCTGTGTGCCTCCAGGCAGGCTGCCCGAGCCCATACCTTGTCCTGCACAGCCACACCAGCAGTGCCCCCGCCAGTCCTGAGACTGGGGCGCAGGCACATGGTATACAGCACGGGAACCCTACAGCCCTCCAACAGCTTCTCCCGCCTCCTCTCCTTTCCAAAGCAATATTTCCACCAAAACACATCCATTTTAACATGCTCCCTGCTGTCTGGTGGGGGAAGGATTGTGCCATGTTGCTGCCGTGGAGAGGTTATGAACTACCAGGTGCTGTGGCACATACCTGGTGAGCCTGCTCCACAGCTCAGGGTTAACGAGGCCAATCCCTAGCATACATTTGAAATAGCCACCGGTGTTACACCAGCAGTGGGTTCAGCTCTTTTCAGTTCTAGGTGCTTGTGCCAAAGCGAATCTCTCTCTCAGTTTTTGTAATTGCTGGTGCACAAATGTTGACTGACAAATTTTTCCTAATTAGAATTCTATTGCCTTTAACACAAATAAATGACAACATAAACTTGAGAATTTTTTTCCAGGGCAAGAACGCACCCCACACTTGCACTCTTCACACACTTGCATTTCCTTCAACTCTTCAGCATCAGGGGAAGCAGCTAGCATAGAGACTTTGACACAGGCTACACAAAACACTGAGCATATTTTAAATGTGATTTCACTAAAGCTTTTTACATACCAATGACTGTGACTGATGAACCTTAGCTGGATTAAATCCTTTCAGTAAAGTGTGGGTCTGATTTGACCAAAAGCTTCACAAAATGGAGCAAAGCACTGAGTAAGCCACGGTCACGTCTTTGAAAATCTGGACAAGTTCACAATACATGGAGGAAAGCAGCATTTGCTTTTCCAGGGTTATGGAAGAGGAGCCAGTGTCACCTGCTCCAGAGTTTGCTTTCTCCTATGTGAGGCATGACATGAGGCTGAGGTGCCCAGCTGGTTGTCACCAGCTCTCAGTTTTTACAGAGCTAGGTCAATATCAATTCATCTCCTTGAACGGTTTTCTTCAGTACCTTCTTCTCACAAATGTACAATAATGAAGCAGATGTTAACATACAAGAAATCCATCACTCAGCTCCATTTCATCACTACTCCATTTCTATTGATCTAGTGGGAAATGTTACAGAACTATTATCAAATAAAGTCACAGCTAAAATCAGAATAATAAAGTTAGTGAATTAATAAAGATATCAAATTAAGTCAGCATTAAATTGCAAAGCAAATATAGCAGATAACTCACAAAACTAAAGTAACAAGCCATCCTTTCTAACAGTCCAAAATCCAGAGATTGGAGAAGATAGCTTAAAAAAATACTGAAGAGCACCAAAAAATCCTGAAAGCTTAGATTAAAGCAAAAATGCAAAGAGGATTTCTGCTGGAGAAATGAAGTTCATTTAGCTGGTTAAGGATAAAAATGACCATTTTGGTTCAACAAACACAAAAAGTATTTCATAACGAGGTTCAGGAAGCAAACTGCATTTTTTATAATGTCAATTGGATCTTCTCCTCTACGTCTCACTGTTGTTACAGAGACTCAGATTCCTTTTCCCCATTGAACTCCTCCCTGTGCACAAAGCAAAGCTGTTAATAAGCTGTTATGCTTCAAACTGTCATTACGCTCAAAAGTTAGAGGAGAGGCAGGACTAACCAAAACAGACAAGACACAAGACAATTTCCTCAGTTATTTCAGCACAGTTTCTTAACATCCTTGCCAGCAACAATGTCCTCATTCATGAAAACATGCTCTTAGTGTTCTGGAAATGAATTTTAGTAGTTAGTGGCAGTCTGAGGAATCTCTTACTGAAGATAAACAGGGAAACAGCTGCATGTCTCAAGCATGTAAACCACTCACTTTTTAAAAAATCTCAAGTGCTGGTTTGTGCAGATTCTATCTGCACAGACCAGTAAATTGCTGGGATATACCGAGTTTTTGGTCAGTATCTCTAAGGGTATATTCAGAATGACCTAGAGAAAAATAATTTTTTTTTTTCTTTTAAGTTTTCTGGAGTCATTTTTTCTTCCTCAGAACGAGGAGTGCCCGGCAATCCAACACAAAGCTATAAACTCCCCATACACTCGCAGCAGACTTGCTGCTCAAGTAGGCAATTAACAGCTAGGATGTAGGCAGACAAATCTGGCTGCTAATTAGCACACTTGGAAGGAATACAATCTGCAGCATAGTTATATCACAGGACCGGCAATTTGCCCCTCTTCACCTGTTTAGTGCAACTGTATTTTCCTTCTTGTCCAGTACTACAGTTGCAATTGTCCTCAAGTGGTGGGTTATGTGTGACCAAAGCCTAGCATCTCCGTACACACATTCTGATATCCTCTAGAAAACAGTCATGAGCTAGAGAAGTCCATCACTGAAGATTAAACCACCTAACAAACTTGGTCACTTTTCCTCTCCTGACTCCTCCTAATCCGTGATAGGAGAGTTTCCTCCATGGGAGGACAAAAAGGTCCTAAAGTACAGTCCTGTTCTAAATTACCCTCTGATTTTGTTGAATAGAGCGGAACTTAAAAATTCAGGTAACGTGAAGTTCATCCCTTGCCCATAACAAGATGTAGTCCCTTCCACGTGCAGATTTCACACTGAAATCATTAAGCCTGCAAAGGTTTAAGCCAAGATGATCTATCACTACTTGTCTGGCCCACATGAGACAAATGCACCTGACCAGTCCATTCACTGACCTAACCCTGAAGTTTAGTGGCATTTATGAGAAGGTAGAAGAAAATGAGCCTATCTGGTAGTAGATGTATAACAAAGCTAATAGAATTTAAGTCTAAAATTAATTTTTTTTTCTTTATAAAAAGATTTTTTTTATACTTTTATCTGACAGTTTAAGTACTTCAAAGGGGTCTCATCTATGTTTCAACTAAAATTTTTTACAAGGGTGTGTAAAAAGCAATCCACCTCTTCAGGCTGTCAAAAATAAGTCACTTCAGATAAAATAAGAATCTGTAGCACCATTATAGCTACTAATTCAAATTACATATACCTGCCATTAGGAGTATATCTATATGTTTCACAGTCATTGATATGTTTTTCTGTCTATTAACTCACACTTCCTTAATGCTTTTAACCTCATAAAGCTCAAATACTAATTATGTGAGCTGCCAGTAGGTAAAGCCTGCTTCTCCCTTGCCCCTTGACAGAAACCAGTTGCCATACTGCACAGGAGCAGGTAACATTTGCTGTTAAAACAGGAAAAGGCATTTTGTTTGCAGTGGACAATTTCAGTTTACTGCTGTTCAGATTTACATCCTACATAGCTCTTTACGACATTTCAGCCGATTGCTTGTAAAATTTCTTTTCCTGCCAAAGGCTGAAACCTGAGTTGCTTGAGTTTGCTCATGCTGAGCAACTAACTACGAAGGTGTCAAGGAGTAAAAAAACCAAACCAAAACAAATCCAAAACAACCACCACCCCCCAAAAAACAACCCCCACACCACAATAAAGACTTCCATCATTTCCAGAGGCAAGTTTCTTCGTGCTGCAACAACAAATTGAACTGTTGCACATCTCCTCTGGCTAACAGGACATAGAGGATTTTATGGTTTTGATTTACTGAGTATTGCTTAAAGAAAATCCATCTCTGTTGTAGCTTGGACAAAGGTTGCAAAAAGGAGGTGAAAATGTATTATCAAGAGGTGGTCAGCACTACTGATGGTGACTGCCCTGAAAGTGTTCAGACCCCTTTAGAAACTGAGAAGCAATTTGAAGGTAATACAGGCTTCTACAGCAACACAATTCTTTGGAGGCTCTTTTTAATTTAGCACAGTTGGTGATTTTACCTCACAGACAATTCATTATTTTAAAGCAAGAAATTAGATATTTTTGTAAACTGCAATAACTTTATTGTAAAAAGTAAAAATATTAGCTACTTCCTACATAGCATGACCTTTTTATATCTGATTATATGTCGAAACATTAAGTTGTTCTCATTGCAAAATAACTTCCCCTCTTTATCAAAAAGACCCCATGAAAAGTCTTTATAGACTGCTTCACCCTACGTGCATTAGTGAAGATGATTTGTTGAAGTGACCATAACTTCTACAAGAAAAAAGATAAATTTAGTCCAAATAACCCATTTTTCTATCCTACTGAAGGTGTTGCCATGTAATTACAATAGTAGAATTTCAACTACTGCTAGTGTCCCTGCATCTAGATCTGTAGCACTAATTCATCTGAAGGGGGAACCAAATAAGCACTGGACATGTGAGCAGGCTTCATTGTTGTGTGACCCACAGGGTAATATAGTTTATTTATGGCCAATTAATTTTAAAAAAAATTGAGAGCAGAGTTTTGATGGCCTGGAGTAGAACTATGGACTACTTTGGTGAGCTGGGTGGGATTTTTTTTCCATATTCTGTGAAAAAAAAAAAAAAAACCTAGCAAAAAAAACCAAAACCAAATCCCACCTCCATTTCTATAGTTTGAAATAAAACGTGCCCGGACATCAGGTCATCCTCCTGACAGTCTGCATTTCACATTTGGTGCCTGTTGTGCCACCTGCTCCACCCTTCAGCCACATAACCCAAGGTCTGAACTCTGCAGAGCAATCCCGAATGGAGATGTCAGGGAGAGAATGGAAGGATTTTTTTAACTGAACATTTTAGGCTGTCAATCCTTTGTCAAGTGTTAAGACACAGAGGCTACAGGAGAAACATACTCATATTTGAAGAGCTCAGTCATTTTTTAGTTTCACAGCACATCTATTTTTCTGATACGAAAATGTCATCTTCCTCTGGTACCAGTAATTTGAAATGCAATAACAAACAAATACGTGTATTTTGAATCACTTATAGATCAATGAAGTTATGGGAAAAAAATACTGTTTTCACTGACAAAGTTGTAAGTTCATGAAAATATGGGAGTGTTTTCAACTGCAAACTGCATGCCTGCTGCTACAAAGATTACAGGCCTGATTTCATTGCCCATTCTTACAATGCAATACAAAGAAACATTGGAAAAAGTTTTTCAGCTTGCATATTTCCATGTGGTGTCATGGCTTTGCAGAGAGCTGACAGCATCCAGCAGCCGAAGACCTCTGATAAAGTAGCACATGATTAAGATATGGCAGAAAGGCAGAAGAAGGCAGCTTTATATTAGCAGAGTAATCCAAAAAAATCATGAAACATTAGGTTCTAATGTAACGTGCAGTTTAGTGGTTGACAAGAGTAATTCAAGACTTATATGTTCATTTACTCTGATCTCAGCTCTACAGAGTGCCTTTTCATTTTAAGAAAGGCCTCTTCCCTGCTTAATCACATTATTTCTATTACTTAGGGAATTACAATATTTGTACAGTTTATGCACATGTAATACAATGGGATTTGCATAATATGAAAGGTATTAGTGTTTTGATTAGCAGAAGAACCTGCACAACCTGTCATGTATTCGTTTCTGGTTATTCTTTTAACCCAAGCGTTTCCATCTCACCTGTTCAAGCTCCCAGTGAACAGTTAAGTTTTATCTGGGTTACAGCGACAGAAGTTGCCACTGCTAAGGCTCCATTAATCCCAGAAAGTCAATGTGTGAGGACGTAAGGTCATCTTTACTCACAGGAGACACTACGCTCTGTCAGTTCTGCTGCTAGGACAGAAACATTCAAAGATGCAGTGCTTTACATTCTCTTAACCAGCTAAACAGGGAATGAAATAAAAGATTAAGTGCTTGTTTTTCCTGAACGCTGCTCAGAGAGCAATGCTACATACTTTCGTGAGAACGGACACATCCTTTAGGTCCTATTGCTTTAAAATCTTGAACAAGTTTGTCAATGAGATAACGTATTTTCACCCACATGAAAAGTCCTCAGATGACAGTTTTTCTGTAAATACCCTTATCCTGTGGAAAATGGATTTCCACTGCGTCAGTACACCAGCTGCCCAAGCTGCTTGTGTTGGTAAGGGCAACGCAGCAGCTTCAACCCCAGAGCTCCCTTTCTGGTCCCTAAAGACGCTCCCCGCTGAAGGAAGCACTTCAGTAGTGCTGTAGCATTTGGACTCACCTCTGCTGGCAGGCCATTCAGGGCTACACACTTGTGTTGGAGAAGTGATGTGCACAGCCAGATTTCAGAGGAAAACACTCAAGTTTCACTGACAAGCGCTCACATTAGGTGCACAGGAAGGGGCCTAATTGTGCAAACCACTTTGCTCATCGTCTCAAAGACTTTGCAGAGCTCGAACCCTGATAATTCAGTGCCACTATTTAGAATGACTTAAAAACCCTTTAACGCAGATTCACAGGGAGAAGTAGTATGCTGTTTGCATGGATATTGCCGTAAAAATAAAGTAGGCGATCTTCTAAGGATACAAACCCCTGAACACAGGTTTTCTGCAGATCAGCATTTGAAAAGCTCCTGAAAATAAAATGAAAACCAAGTAGTACTCATCAGACTTCCCGAAACAGAGTAAAGGCTTCAGTTTCTGCTTACTCAATGTTCTGTTAATACAGCACAGGTTGGAAGAACTAAACCTGTTACTTTATTTCCCAATTAAAAAAAGTTTTCCAGTGTAGCATGAATCCCCTTTCTCAAGAGTTTATGCTGCCAGGTTTTGACAGATCAATTTGAAAAGTGTTTGGTGTTACAGATTGTATCAGAAGGAACGAAAATAGCATCTAATACCTGTAAGCTATCAAAACCGTTTTTCTACTTGCATATTCAAGTCGGTTTGTTGCGTTGCAACAAGCAGCGGAGTTTTGTATCTTGCTGGACTATCTCCCTCTCCATAGCAATTTCACTTAAAAAAATCATTTTGAAATCAGTATGAAAACCCAATATGCTCCTACAGGTATAGTGCTGTAAGACTGGAATCATTTGTGCAGGTACAGAGGGGCACCCCCTACTTCTCCAGCCCCGTTTCTGACCCCAGCCATTTGGAAACTCCTCAAAAGCAGAAGGAGCAGGCAGGGACCTCTGCAGAACACCATTTCCCAGGTGACACATTCAAGGCTGCCATCACACCAGACAGCCAAGGATATAACAGAATATTTAAGACAAAGCCGATTGCCTTACCTACTTTACTACAAGCTGTTTGATTTATAAATTACTAACATCTATAAGTGAAGAAGAAAACATGCATCTCCATGGCAAAAAAGAGGAATTTATCTTATAACGCTTACTGCAATTCAAAACTCTATTGCAATATTTAAATCATGCTATGATTGGCTTTCTGTGAAAGTATCATTAGGTTAATATTATGATTTCACTTTGTCAGTTCAACAAAATTACATATTGATGCCTTGTTTTTCCACAGCAGCTTACCCTGTTGTTTTTATTTTGCTTGGCAACTGGATTTTGACTTTTAAATAAGTGTGCAAGTTGGAAAGAATGAATTCCATTAAGTAATCTTTTATAAATAAAAAAAATGGGATCAGAAAACAGTATTTTTCTGGTGTCTTGAGATTCTCTGAAGTTGCAGTAAGCTCTTCAAAAGGGAGACAGAAAATTATACTATCTCAGTGAAACTTAATGCTAAAAATAGAAAGAGAGAAAGGAATGTAAATTTTAAATCTCTACTTTCCCCAATGCAGTAAGACAACATTAATACTTATTTTCCTGGTCCAGACATCATGTAGCCACAACAGAATTTACTACAACAAATTTATGCATAGAAGAAGAGTCAGGTGTTCCTGTTTTCCAGTGAAGAGGTATGCGCTTTCTAAAACAGATACCTTGCACAATACCTGTGTTCTCCTAATGGTATACTTGTGTTAATACTGTGAATAACCATGAACATATAGGCTTTGTATTCTCTCTGGTTTTCTTGATATGTTATTTAAGGCTCAGCTAGGAAAAAGATCTTTAGATGACATGATTTTTTCATAAAGAAGCAATTTTTTAATCCTTTGCATTCTGTGTTAGCAGTTTTATTTAAAACGTTTTCAATAGTTCTATGAAAGACAGTCAAATAAAGAGAAAAAGTCCATGAATCAGATCACATATTTTTCCTTCAAAGTTTCATTACCTTTATAAGGACCAGAACCTGCCACTTGCATTTTCACCAAGTACGTAACTTGCATCATGAGCAGTCTTATTGATACCTTTAATCTCATTTGGTTGACAGGGTAAGAAAATGAGTTTATGTCGTGGCAGATTTTATTTTTTAGGACCACAAATTTCATTTGTAATTACTTTTACAACAAAACCATTTCAGAAACACCAATTCCTTCTTCCAAAACAAAGGACACCACTTTGCAAGCATTGTAGCTTAATACTCAAAACAAAGTACCAACAAATCCTTTTAATCCCATTAAAATACCACTGCACTTGATTCCTCGCTGTATTAAAATAACTTTAAAAGGCAGTTCAGCTTATCATCCTGTCTACTGATCATATTTCTTTCTCTTTTCAAGAAAAACACAAGTAGCATTAAAATACTGTTACATAGGGAGTTTATAGAACATATTGCAAATGTTATTGAGTAAAGGATGTGAAATAGGGCTGGGGGAAACAAACACATCCCATTCAGCAGACTCATAACTTCACTCAACTTGCTTTTACTTGTAAAAATTCATCATTATGTTTCTATACCTTTAATTGACTTTCTGTAATATCCAACTAATTTTTTAATTTTTTGTCATGATTTGCTGCTTTTACAGCAGATATCTGCCAGGGTAACACCAGCAAGGAGCACATATTGAGCTCTTCTCTTAGCTACCAACAAGGCTATTTCTCTAGCACTGCCATTCAGTGCACTAATCCATTCAGAAATTCAAAACACAGAAGGTGCAGCTGAACGTACACAGCCATAATTCAGCAACATTTTTCTCTGGAAAATTACTACTAAAATAATATATTTATTAAAATGTATTTCACAGTTCTTGAATGACATTTAAGGCAATTAAATACACTTAAAGTTTTAATCATCATAATTTACAATGTATAAATTAGGTATTTTAATGTACTCAACAAAAGGAAGACGGGTTCCATTATACACAGCACTGCATTCAGCATGGGGCAAACCCCTCCAGGACAGTGACAGTTTGGACTGTGTCTGAGCTGAACAGCCTGGCAGTTTCCCAGTCTGCTGGGCATAAACCCCCACCACCACTATGCAAACTTATCTGAATAGGTAAGAGTGTCTTCTCCAAGATAATTAGAACTCACAGAAACCACCCAGGAATCTTCTCTGCTCCTAACGTTAGTGAGGAAACAAATGCACAGGAGAAAAAAATACAGACATATTGGGGCCAAATCTGCCCAGAGCTCCAACAAATGCCAAGAGCCCCTAACAAAGAAAGATAATCTGTGGCATCTGAAAGACAATTATTCTGAGATGTTTAGCTTGTCGGCAGCACAGAACATCAACTGGTTAAAATTTGTCACACAAACTCCCCCATATGAGATAGCCTCAGATTTCTGAAGAAATCCACCCTCTCTTAGAAACCTCTTCTCTCAAGTTTTTTTAGAAGCTTGGTAGAAAAGAAAACAAATTGTAATAACTATGATTAATTTAATTGCTGATGTCTATTAGGGGAAACTCAAAAAGAAACTTGCTGCTTTATCCCCGAACCCAAAACCCCTGGGACACTGGGTGAATACCTTCACTCTGCTAAGGGAAGGAGCTCCCCGCCTCTAGCTGGCCAAGGACAAGGCCATCTCCTGGCCCAAAGCAGATTCACAGCTCTGGATCCACATAATGCTGATTTTTCCAGGGTCTAGCCCACTGTTGCAGGTGAGTTATGATTTCCATCACTGCTGCCAAAGCCAGACTGACTTGATTTATTACAAGAGGCTATTTAAGCAGAAAGCTAGTCTGCTAAAAGTCAGAAATATGCAAGGTGTAAAGAGCTTCATCTTTGTCAGAGCTCATTTTCCATGTGGAGACAGGCTGGGTTACAGAAACCAGCTCAGCTGACAGCATAGTTCAAGTGTCAATTAAGATAGGACATCAAACAATTTATTCATTATTAAGAAGCTACTCAGACATGAAGAATAGATATTTGCTAGTAAAATTTGGTCATGGTTTTAAAGGATCTGTTACAATTATCAGGATGGAGAAAAACAAAGACGGAAAGTCATGATTAAGGGAAAATTAGGATTCAAAGCAAACATAGCTGAAATAAGAAAGATACATGTGCTGAGGCTGATTGCTATATAACCCTATTTTAAGAGGCATGAACTGGATTTGGACTTAAAGTTCAAAAGAGCCTTGTCTCAGACCTAACTTAGCTAGCATTTTCTCCAACGCATTTTTATACCAGCTTTTGCAGAATGTGGTATTATTTACAAATCCTCTTCCTTGGTATACACCTGTTAGTTACCAATTTGTAGTGTACCCTAAAATGTCATTACTACTGATAAAAATATTTTAAAATTTCCAATAGTCTTCATTTCTTTATGTATTTGTATATAAAAATGTAATTTGGAGAAGACTGAATTTTCTGAGGCGGTTTGCTATTAGATGTCCTTTCTCCCCTATATCAAGCCTTATTACTTCAAGGTGGGCACATCTGTTGTTAATTTAACCAACACTCAGAAAAGTTCACACTAGCCATATGCCTAAATGAATGCTTTCATTTGGAAGTGGCCTTGTCTCAGCTTAAGGCAGGTCCTTGGTGAGCACAGCTTATTTTTGTACCTTTCATTAACAGGGCTCTGGTTGCAGAGATATCCTTGTCTGGACAGACTCTGACTCACTGGAAATGTCATTACAGACAGGTAGAGGCCCCAGGCAGAGATCAAGGTCCTGTTATCTTCAGCATTTCATAATCATACACTAAAGGATCACTACTCTTACAAGAAAGAGGAAAAAAGATCTTCGGGAAGGAAAGGGCACCACAGATGGACGTAATGAGGAAAGAGGAGGTGGAGAAGAAAGGCAGCCAAAGTGGCAGTAAAATAATTTCCCACTTAGATTGAAGTCATATGCAAAATTTTACCTGACAACTTTTTCAGATATTTTAACTAATTTATTTAGTTGCTAAGTCAATACAATCATTCCGTTTTCCTCCCACCTGTTTTGGGAAGGTGAAGGAAGGATGTGGTATTTATTCCTTTCCCAACTGCTTTGATAGCCCCCCTCCGCCCACTTCTCTTTCTAGAGGTATTAAGACCCAGTAAAATGTCAGAGTTCCCTCCTACAGGCACTCTGCTGCCTTTACTTTCCTCAGAACTCTAAATTCACCTTTCTAAAATGATGTTTTTATGGTAGTTTTAAACCAATTTAAGGCCAAAGTGCTGGGATAAAAAAAAAGTGTTATCCCTTCCTCACCCCTGCCTTGGCAGCTCATTGTTGCTGAATCAGTGAAATGACCTAGCTCAACCCACACCAGGTGAAAGCTCCTGCCAGTGCATGAGGGGTGGGAGAACCTCTGGGGGCAACTGTGTGACTATCAATTTAAAGCAGAACCACATTGGCTTAGATGCCTTTAAGCCAGCCACAAAAGTATATCCTGCACCTTTCTCTTCCTTGGTCCTTAATATCGCAGTTTCCAAACTACCTCCTGCCTAAATGCCCTCATGATGGTGGTCTTTCCATCCTCTCTCATTCCTCACGATAGTCTGCTTCAATGTCAGTTTTGTCCTGTCCACGAGCTCTCTGCATGTTGTTCTTTAGTTCTCTCAGTACTGTTGCCTCTCAAAGTCATAGGACAATCAGAGCAGGAGGCAAACTCTCAGTAAAGGAGTGTGTAATGAAAAGTAGGGAGACTAGTAGTTTATGATTGATGTGATACTGAAAAGGAGCTAGGGAAAGGAAGGTGAACAGAAACCGGGAGGACTGGCAGCACAACAAGCTCAGAAAGGGGTTCTAGCAGCAGAACTGACAAAGGGTATAATCAAGAACAACTCTGCAGGTGTTGGAGGCAAAGAGGAGAATGTTTAAGCAACAGAGATATGAAACAGTATGGACATGGAGTAGTGTCCAGGTCTTAGAAATGTTGTGCAGGAGAGCACAGGTGGGCAAGGACACAGAGGACCCCAGAGACAATGCAAAAGGAAGAGAGCAAAGGTTTATTGCTCTCCACAGGACAAAACAGAGGGAAGGAAATTACATGGAAGAAGGAAGAGGAAAAGCCCCAGTTTACCCATAGTGGGGTTGAATTGACAGGAACTTAGGGATCGATTTTAGTCTTCACCTAATAAGTACCTGGTACAGCCTGCTCCAATGAGTTTTGAATCGTTTTTGCCAAGGGGAAGGTCTTTCACCTTGCCCCAATCCTTCATGTGTGCCTTCAGTAAGCAGAAGAGCTGTCCCTCTGCCCTGGGTAACAAACCTGCATTCATTAGGTAAAACTCATACTACATCATCCTGCTCCCCGGCTGTACAATCCCCTTCATTCTGATTAAAGTGCAGTCTTGCTGGAAGAATACAGCAGCTGCCAAACCCATTTTTGTCTCAGTCAAGCAAAGCTCCAAGAGCCATTACCACATGGGGTTACCATTTCCTATCCCACAAGCTTCCCGAACAACATATTTCAGGTCAAAACATAGTTTCACTAAAATCAAATTATTTCCTTCAGAATGCAGATCCTTATAGTTGTTCTATGACAGAAGATATTGCAAGCTGAAAGCCAGCTTGACACGTTATAGCAAAGACCTCTGTTTCAAGAAGGTAAAAGAAAAATGCTTTCCATAACAGGGTAAAAAAAAAAAAAAAAAAAA
>Ga0065711_1032670_pt1 | contig 26915 bp, 7 predicted proteins | sample Hoacrofraction12_FD_59098 | JGI IMG/M metagenome (GOLD analysis project Ga0065711, IMG submission 59098) | Hoatzin crop microbial communities from Cojedes, Venezuela - Epithelial fraction 12 v2 (version 2) | ecosystem: Host-associated > Birds > Digestive system > Esophagus > Crop | place... | reverse complement strand
CCCCCCCCGAATTTTATAAATTCAGGTGTTTGCTACCTACAACTTGTCAGTTCTGCACTTTTTTTTTTTTTTTTTACACTAGTATCTATGAACTCTTGTTCTTTTTGATAACATTTTAAAAAATCTTCTTGGTTTAAGGGTAGCCCAGCTGTTCTGAGTTATAGTTAATTTATGTTCCTCCAGAAAAAAAAATTGCAAAGCACCAGAATAAACAGAACAGGGAGACGGTCTAAACTTACTGTACTTAACTTCAGGTTCCTTTTAAGTTGTGCAAGACAATTAACTAATAATGCTTTTTTAGCTAGCACCTGACTAACCAAGTTAATTAAATTTAAAAAACAATATATCCATTTTTACTGCAGCTATTTAACAGTTATTGCTGAACTGAAATGCCATTTTGTTGTTGAATAAAAAAACCCCACATACGAAGAAAGCTTCCTTCTATTTCTTTCTCTCCCCTTCCCCTGCACTCCCCTTTATGTGCAAAACCCCATGTAAAACATAGCTTTCAAGTGACCAAAGAGTCAAATTACCAGCTAACTCCATGGAAATCTTATAAAAAACACACATGGAGCTGCTTTTCATTTTTGATTTCGCGAAGAAAGCAGACAAGCCACTGCTGATCTAAGACTCCTGTTAGGCCAGCAGCTGTCAAGTTACATGGGTTTTACACAGCTACTCACTTTGATCCTTGTTAGTATTGACTCATTTACCATGATATTTGGTTATACTGCTATTTTCATTTACAATCCACATTACTACAAGTCTTACCCTGCTAGTGTAAAAACAGAGTCATTTGCTTCCATCATTTAAGTAAAAGCATCGAACTGCACCAGATGTCATGGTGTTGAGTCTGAAGCCCAGACTCCAGTAATAGCAACCTTGGTTTGCACTAAGACATTACAAGTTCTAGTGGATTATTTCTAAGAGAGCCACAAGAAAACAGATCTACCCACTGAGGATCTCAGGCCATACAGACTCAGCAATTAACATCAATTATAAACTTAGCTTGGGATAAGGTTAAGAAATTTTATGCTATAAATGTGTCAATCTTCTGTTTCTGTTTCTTTTCAGTTACAGACGGAAGCAAATTTGTACCACTAGAACAGCAGCGACCGCTACAGTGACCATTTACAGCCACCAGCAGATGTTATTTTTGCATATATTCATCGGTTTCTTTCCATCCGTAGAATCAATGGAAGTGGTGCTCAACAGCAGATTCCGCAGAAAAGCCGTATGTTTCATACAATCACTCCCCGCAGAATTTCCCGATGCAAAACTGGATGCCTGGAAGCAATTCCCAGAGTTTTCAGACAGGCCACTAAAATGTTCCATGCTGTGGCCTCGTCATAGACCTACTGTGCGCATGCATCACAACCACTCCATACACAAGCAGTGCACATGATGGCAAATGAAGAGAACATGTACATAAAGGCTAGGACTGGTGGTGAACATGGGTTATCAGCCTGGGGAGGCTGCTGCCCACACTGTATCTCTAACCCACGCTCTCCTAAAGAATGGGGTCTGCACCGGTTGAATTATCTGCAAGTCATAGATCAAGCATCCCAGTGTATGACTCAAGGGTGCTGCTGAGTAAACATACAGAAATCTACAAGTAAAGCTAAGACTTATTCACAAGCACCGAATGAAGCGTTGAATGGAAGGAACACAAAAAGTGCTGCTATAACATTGAAAAGAGGCAACAGCAAAACCTTGAGATATTATGAGATACTCAGCCAGCAAACTGGCTATTTTCTCTGAGAAGAAGAAACTTCAAATGAAATGTCAATATTGATGAATAGCCAGAATAATAATGAATCAATACTTTAAAAATAATATAAATGCAGTATTTTCAGACAGTAAAGAAAGTGAGCCCATCCCCAAACTCACAGCTAGAAAAGCAAGTGGCATAAATGTTACTGAAGTATTAAAACCAAATACAGCATTTCACATAGTTGAAACCCACAAGAAAGACATTAAGAAAGCCAGCCTGCCATTTTTTTTGAAGATGGTTGCCATAGGCATTATTATTAGGAACACATACCAAGCATAATCCTTGAGCTACTGTGTCATTTAAAATATTAGAAGAAAAATCTGTAGCAACCCCAAGACAGAAAAGTTCCATATAATTAGAAAAGAACTGAAACCAATATGATAAAGGAATGCAAAGTTGCTCGACAGCTACTCAAGAAGATGCAAGAACTGATGTCTTCTGACCACCAGAATGCTCAGCCATACATACCATGATCTGGTATGGATAAAACTGAGATAATCTATACAGAATCACAGAATGGTTGGAAAGGACCTCTGGAGGTCATCTGGTCCAGGCCCCCCCCCCCAAACATACGGACACTTAATTTCACAGTACAAAAAGCTAGAGAAACTGAAAATTATTATTTGAAAAAATTCATTTTGCTTTAAATGCCTAAAGATTTCTTTCTGCTGAGATCAAATTGGACAGATTTTTGTACAACAGAGAAATATGAAAATTATTAACAAGGACCTTACTGTATTGTCCAGTTCAGAAATAAAGTTTGCAAACAAGCTAGACAAAAAGCACCTAAGGATTCATTACAGCTACCACATGAAAATCTGTGCATATATTCGAGGAGGAGAAGACAGAAGTCCGTCTGTTCTGCATGTAATTCTACACATACAGGACTACCCAATGGCTCATACTCCAGCAATGGGAGAGCTCACGCAGTTACTGCCTCCAGTTATTTCCTTCAGAAGACTTGCACTCTCATGTGAGGATTGCCTGAACTGTAATAACGAATGAGAGCATGTCCTACAGTTGTGATACAGTTTTATTAACTTTTTACAAATGATAATTGAAGCCATTTAGCTCCTATCCTGTAATTCTTAATTTAGGAACTGACTATAGAACCCTCACAAACTGAAGTCAATGCTGGAAACATTTTGAATAGACATAATCTCATTTAGTATTTAGGAAACCAAAACTAAATCTAGACAAATATGACTTCAGAAAACAGTTCAATACTGGTCTACATGCAAACATATTTTGCTGTGGTATTTCTGACACAGAACAAGCTGATCCCATTATAAGAAGCTAAGCGGAGCCGTGGGGAACAACTACATGGAATCTACTTCTATATGTAAATGAACAACCAGTTTTGTTGAAACTCTTCCTAAAACTGTTATTTTAATTGCTGAACTATGATCCATTTCTCCCAGACCACTGTAAAATATAATAGGGTGGGAGTAAAAAGGAGAATGCAGCAGCACTGAAATACAGGGCAAAATCCCAAGATTTTAGGAAAATTCTGACTGGAGATAAAAAAAAAAGATGCAGCAGATGGAAGACAAAGGGCTTTTTATACACTTGCCATCTATTAGAAGTACTTTAAGTGCAGTTTTGTGAAGTGCAAGACTAATTAAACATGAACAGTATTAGGAGAATTATGCATGTGAACACATGAAGCATGCCACTGCAGGATGCAGAAAAGGCTAGACAGTCATAAGGGATTTCCTTCCTTTAACAGCAATAGTAAACCAAAGTCATTAGAAACCAACAGGTATGACACTACCATCTTTAAAAGATTAATAGCTATTTTCAAATCACTGTTGAACCATCTAGTTTAAAAAAATGTGAAAAACAAACCGTGAACAATGACAACTACAGAGAGCGAGAAGAGCAACAATCCTGTTGGAAAAACAATTCTAAAAATGAAAATTTGTAAATGGGATAAATATTGGAACCTGATTTCAAAGTAATTTCTTTGCCTATGGCATGGTAACTTTTATTGTGGTAATCTCACTTATGCTTTCTCCAGGAATAGGCTTCAGAGAGCAACACTGAAGTTGTAACAGGAGTACTTTACTCAGTCCTGCTAGGCAGGCGCAACACGAGCATCTTCTGCACAATTTAGATGGCGGTTTAAATTTAAGCTATGCCACTCACTAGAGTGGGCTTGTCAGGAAGTTGATCACTGAATATCACTCAGAACTGAACTACTGAAAATGGATAGGACTCAATTACTTTATAGTGCTAAAACAGCCTATGAAATCAGTTACCATCCTTTACCCGTCACAGAGAGCAAATAAATCACATACACAGACCGATACAAGTAAGGTAATACTTTGATGAAGACAAATCCCTTCGCTAGCAAAACTTGGGAAGGTCTTTCCCTCTTCAAACGCTTGCTATGTCATTCAAAAATATAGGAATTTAATCTTTTAATGTCAAAAAGTTCTTTAGTAGTATATTACATTAATGAAACTTCTTCAGTGAAACTCTCAACCTTTTCCTAGAGTCCTCAATCAACTCAGCTTTTTTCCAAGAGGTGAGAAGAAAGGGAGGACTACACACACTGTAGTCTTAAATACTGGGTAACAGAGAAACAAGAATACTAAAATAAGGTCTTGCAAGAGGAAGATATCCTCAAAACAAAATCAAGAACAGAGCCCAACGACCATATTTCACATAAAATATCACATATTTGTGTCAAGGCTTTCAGTTTTTCCCTGGCACATGAGAAAAGTCTTTTTTCATTAATATTTGTAAATAGGACAGAAAAAAAAAAAAAAATTTAATCACTATTGTTTGAACCCAAATGGAGCATTTGGTTATTTATAATTCTGTAGCCAGTAACTGTTCCTTGTAACATGTAATATCTCTACTCTCAAGAAAAAAATAAAAGAAAGCTTATCCACTAGGAAAATGAGGGCCTGTGACTCATTACAACTAGATTATTCCTCACCCATGATGTAGAGATCCTTAGAGAGGGAGAAGGGCTAGGTTTTCCATCTGTAATTTAAAATTAGAAATCTCTGTGTAACTAGGCGCATATTGAAGTAATACCTAGCCTAGAATCAAATAGGCAAGAGTTCAATTCCCATCTAGGGAAACTTCACGTGTGGCCTTGGGCAAGTTACTTACCATAGATCATGCACTTTCTCATTGTTTGTGAAATGGATGTAGCAGTACTTTCATATCTGAAAAATCTCTTAAAGGGATAAATATACAAAAGGAATACTCCGAGACAAAAAAAGACATGGGTTCTAGGAGTATACAATGGCTAGGAAGATACAGGACAAAGTGTTCAAACAAGGAGCAGTATCCTGTTCAGGATATTGTCAGGTCCATCTCAGCAAGCCTTCAAGAAAGGAAAATAAACTTTTAAGAGCCATTTGTAGGCCTAGAATCACGCTACTGAACGTATTCTTCTGTCAATAGCAGGCCCCCTGCATCCTTTTTTATCTCACACTATTAAACCCTGAAACTGTAACCAGCTTTCTTCAACACTTATGCATCAGCAAAATTGAAACAACCTAACCATATGAAAAATATACAACTTCAATTTTCCATCTATGGGATGGCTCAGCGCAGCAAGAAAAGTCAGTCAACAAATTTGTTCTTCCACTTGAACTATGGGGGTAAACAAAGGTGAGAGTAAAACAGAATATTCAGATGTAAAGTTGAATTACATTTAAAAAAATGAATCCAAACATATACAATACCTAAATATACCACTACAAGAGAAAAAAAGTAAAAAATTAGTATGAGGAAAGTTTCCCTCTATATTCAAGAGCAATGATCAATATTTGGAATAAGCATTGCACCACTTCAGCAGGCTCCTAAAAGCAGATAAGGAGATCTCACAAATTAGAAGAAAATGCAATGTATCATTGGTTCTGGGGACAGGGCACCCTCCCAAACCCAGAAGCATAATGGCATTCTTGTGCTTTTGAAAGCAGTCTAAGATCCTCTCCCCAGAGTGCCAAATGTCTACGCAGTTTCTAGATTTGAGCAAGAAATCCACAAGCTTCCTCGAATCCATTATCTTCCAGAAGATAAATTCTTCTCAAGTTCTTCAGCAAACGTGCCATGTCCCAAGGTCCAGTGGTCCGAGAACCCTGGAACAGATGTTTCTACTGCTCAGAGGTTCAGAGATAACAGTACTGATAACACCCAACAAAATTACACTTGAAACACTGATTTTTATTGAATGCCTAAGTACACACTTCAGTTGTCACATTTCCAACTGATATCCATTCAATTAATTTGCTCACAGACAGCTTTTTTTATCAAATAGAAGTTGTCTTAATCATTTGGAACATTAAGCCTAAGAGACCACCTGGTTAACTAAGTTTTGTCTTCTCCAGGCTAGAAAGGCATGCAATAGTCACACAAAATTGAAGTCCATTAGATACTTTGAACTGTGAGGTATGTACAAAAGAAATAATCTTTGAGGCTTCTCAGGCTAGAGTTTATATCAGGCTTTTATCAACTGTAAGCCCCAAAAGCAAGGCTACTACCTTTGACTTACTGAGAATTTTTAACTTGTATTTTTTGATTCCAATATGCAAGAGAGACTCTGTTATTCCTTTTTACATAAATAACAAGCAAACCGCAAGAAAAGCACAAAAATTGAGACAGGATATTTAATACATCAACTCACTGAAGATATTCTGACGATCGCCACAAAACTACCTCCTCCTGCCTTGAATTGATTAGGACCTTTTCTGAATTCCTGCTGTGACACTAGAAAACAACCTGGTATCTGATTTCAGAAGTACAACTGATAAACCTAACCATTTATAGGATGTACAGGTACATCATCAGAAAGAAACAGCTATTACATGCAGTTATCACCAGGCATAATAACTGACTTCACAGTGGAGATTGTAGGAAAAATGTAACTCATGAAATTTACTGTCATGCAGTCAAATTAGGACCAGGAAAGTCCAGAGACGCAGAAGATAATATAAAAGTACAAGTCTCCTGAAATAATGGAGACCAGAGAAGTTAAGCACCTCAGAGACCAAGCACTAGCTATGTACAAACCATTCTTCACAAGTTTGATTATTTGTAAGTGATGAGAAATGGCAGCAGTATTTCCTTCTTTTCTTAGCAGAGACAAGCAGGCACACAAAGTAAGTTAGGTATTTGCTTATTTAAATACCCATCTACAAAATGAGCCATATACCAAATGTTATTGTTGCTTCCTCTATTGACGGATAACTCGTGTAAGCAGCTGGACAATATCAGCAGTATTTCTAGAATAAGTGTCAAAAAATCACTCGGATGCCAGCTAAAATGAACTAGAACTCATGAAGGAGGAAAATGTAGCTGGCCCCAGCTACAGATTCTAGCTATCATACAAGGCTCTTGGCATGCACAGGCTGGCAACAAAAGGCCAAGCTGCTATTCCAGTAAGAAAAGCAATCACATGAATGCGACAGAGGCAGACTATATCAGACCACACTGACAAAAACATAGCTTAATAGAAAAGAGCATATTTAATAGTCCCAGATAAACTAACAGTGTGTACTTTACTGCATCCTGTAAAAAATGAAGAAATAAGTGAGTAGTAAAAAGGGGGAGCAGAACAGTCACACAGCCTTTTGTTTCCTTTTCCTTCAACTAGCTTTCATTAAACACCGTTATTGTTACATAAGTTCTCTTCACTATCTTTATAGTCTTTCTTGATGAAAGTAACACAAGCCACATGAAGTTGGTCCTTATATGTTCAAAGGAGAAAAAGTTTTGCTGGTTGGTAACTGAACTTGAACTTTCACCTCCGCATGAGGCTCATCAGCCTATTAAATACTGTAATGAGTGTGCAGTGTTCCAATCACAATTCTCCTCTTTTTCCTGTGTCAGACAAAGCCAGTGGAAACATTTTTGTTCAGCTGGAAGAAAACAGGTATTTTTCTGTCAGCTAGATAGCTAGCTAGGAATAAAAGCGCCATAAAAGATTGCCAAGGACTATTTGTTACTAGAAACTGCAAGCAAAAAACATTGACATTAATTGTGACAGGGTTAACAATGTTTTCATCGGTATTATCTTCCATAGACATTTTTCAGAAATGTTGACTATTTACAAATTCCTGAACACCACCAGGTTTGCGTAATCCTAGAGAAATGACACACTGTGGAGTATACACACTCTCATGCACCAGATTAGTTTCCCTTAACAAGTAAATGACACCACATTCTGTTTGTTTTCCTCTCCCTCTATTCTTCAAACAGTGCTAACTAATTCTATGAATATTTATTGGGATTTTTCTTTTATTCTGTATTCGAATTAAGATCTCCCACGCGCAGGTAACCGTCATGTCAGCCTATTCCTCTAGCTTATGAAAACTAGGTGACACGCTTCACAAAAATGAGCACTGTTCTTAAGATACCCATAAGCAAATTTGCGACACTTGATACTCGTCATCACACATACCCTTTTATTTCATAAAAGAAGCTCTTAACATCTTCTGTACGTTCTAAGCTTATCATTTTTGGACAAGCAGAAAAGAACTTAGAGAGTACCTCCTTACTTTAGACACCTTTTAAATTCCTCTATAAGCTTTTGAAAGGGCTACATGGTGTGTGACAGTAATAGCAGAGAACAGAACTTCATGACCAGAAAATAAACTGTGTTCTTAACATCTTACCAAGTCTGTGTTCAAGGTTTACATGGCAAGCTGTTGGCAGAGAGGGGGCTGCAGGGGCGGCTGCTGTGGGAAGCGGCCAGGGGCTGCCCCGTGCAGGACACAGTCAGCTCCAACAGAGCCACTGCAGGGCACAGCTGAGCCCCTCAGCCAAACTGGGGCCACCTCTGGGAAAACATGTTTAAGGAAGGGGACATCAAAGTCACAGAAAAGAGGAGGAGGAACAGCTCCACAACAGAACAGGTATCTCCTGCAGCTCATGGAAGAGCCCACATTGGACCAGATATCCCCTGCAGTACATGGAGCACCACACAGTGGAGCACAAGGATATTCCTAAAGGAACTATAGCCCATGGAGAGCCCACACATATATTAGTGAAAGATATGCCTGTTCATGAGTCTTCCAAGAAAGGCTATGCACGAAGGCGTGGAAGGTTCAAGACGTTTCCAAGTCGGGGAAGAAGCTACAGCAAGCAGATAGCATGATAAAATGCTCTAATCCATTAAAGCTTTTAAAAAAAGATACTATAAATTGAGATTGTACATACCTCAAATCCTTATTTGAAGTTTTCCCTAAGGATTCTCATGACAGGACTCTTCAACCAGCTACAGAGGGCAAACGATTTTCAGCTGATATATCAGCCTTCAGTTTGCTATGAACCAATCCCAGCCAAATTCAATTCCATAGAGCTGTTACAGAGGGAGCAGCTCCACAGACAATTTACAGAAGCTGGTGGTCTGAATTCTGATTCATATAACAGAATTATAAATAACAGAATTATAAATCCTGAGCAATTCTCTAGTTTGTATCACACACAGAGCAAAAATCTTACTGCCTTTTCCTTCAGACCATTTTTAACCCCCTTGCTCCAGTTTAACAGTTGTTCAATAATTATTATACTTATCTCCAACAGCTGTTCAGGATTAACTCTTGAGAGGTAATGTGCAAGCGCAAAAATAACTGTTTTAATCAGTAGAAACAATAGCATCATTAGAAATGTCAAATTCAGATTACAGTATTTTTCAGTATTTTTTTTATTCTGATGAAAGATGTTCTCTTCCTTTATACTACAATAATACGGTATACAGAAATCATGCTACACTATGCTATTTCTCTGTTTATTTTGCTTGCCAAAATATTAGATAACCCATATGCTTGTCAAAAGGCACGGGAAGGTAACAGTCTCATTACAAGAAAAAAAAGTCCTTGAAACCAAAAGTAAATGAAACTAGCTCTTTTTAGGCTTATTCTTTTCCCACTGATTTATCCACAGTATTCCAAAAGAAACTGTATTTTAGTTTTTTGTCTTCAACTGTGAATATAAAACTCAGATCTCTGCCACACCTTCAGCTGTGGTTACTAACAAGCAGGGGTTTCCTCCCTCCATTCCAGGTAAACAAAGACCTTAGCACCCACTAAAGTCAGTAGTGCTAAATGCAGGAACAGCACCTGTCACTATTCAAATGTGATCTTTTTATGCCTTCTTCTATTCTTTTGTATGTTATGAAGTATGCAAATGAATGCTCTTTTCAGTAATAGTTGGTGTTACTATTTTATTCTGTACATTTTGCAATACTATTAAGTATCTTACTTCCTATTTTGTTTTCTTTTGTGATATGCTACTTCACTTCCTCATCTTGAACGAGGCATCCATCCCCTTCTTTTCATCTTCTGTGAAGTCTGCTGTCTCTTGGCAGCACTTCGAGGGTTTCATGGCTTTTTGCCTGCTCTAGCCTTCCTTTCTGCGAAGAATGCCCAGTCACTCTTATCTCAGGCTTGTTACAATCATTAGTTGATAACATATATACTGTTCCACTTCTTCACATAATTAGAATTGCAAGATCCTTTCTCAGTGCAATCACAAAAAAAAAAAATTAAACATCTGAGCACTTTACATGAAGCATGTATCCAAAGACTGCTTGCCTTGTACAGATCATTTCATGTGGTTGTCCTGTACTTACTCAATACCTTCAAAGTGGCTGTAAAGACTGTGTAGACTGGATGTTTCACTTGCCAAGACAAGGTATTTATGGCAGCGTCTGCATTCTTTAAGAAATGTTTTGAAGTGTTACTCAGAAGTATCTGTTGCTGATCTAGTATCACCCACTCCAGATACTCCTGTTTTACAGGGTCATCTCACTGGCCTTTAAATTTTAAATTGTTGAAATTCTGTGCTCAGCACAATTCTAATTATTGACTACCTTTCTACACAGAAAACAAAAGCTCTCCCTCAAATATAATTAAAAAGAACAAGAGGAGAAAAATCAGCTAGCAATCTAGCTTCACATTTTAAGCTAACCTAACAAATGCTCAGAGGAAATACTGAATACCAGTCACTCCCCTGCTGTTCGGATCTGAATCCTCTCTACCCCCACTTATCCCTTTACCCAAACCAATGATGGCAGTGATACATAGGCAGTATGTTTTAACACTTTTTAGCCAGCCTTCCCCAAAATGTATTCCTCACATTTGACCTCAAAATCTTAAGATCAAGACGAGAACATTATCAAAAGTGACAGAACTGTGACAAACTCCTTTCAGCACCGAGGCACTGTCAAAAATGATGTTTAATTTTCACTACCAGTCCACAGCTTTTTCTAAAATGTAGTTTTCTGTTAATGCTTTAAGAGACTTCCTGTTCTTTTAAGAGTCAGGATACTATGCTTTAGAAGCTCCCTTCATCCTGTGTTTTGAATGCCCTATGGCAGACTGCAAGCACTGAGGTGGAGAAGGTAAAAGTATACATACTTTGGGTATATTTAGCATTGTTCTTGTTCTTGAAAGGTCACTGTGGAATGAACTCACTACTTGGCCAGATCGCTAGGAATTATCCCCGAATCTTAGTAGCACAGATGCATCCTACACCTACTGAAAGATTCTTATAGCCGTTATCATTGACAATTTAATGGACTGTGTATCCACATATTTACAATGACAACTATGTGGATGATCATGGCACTTTTAAGTAGTGCTATATATGGAAACTGTTCAGGTATTTAATTTTTCCTTAATGTCACACTTTGGTCAGAGAAAAATTAACAGGAAAAAGTCTGAATAACTGTAGGACCAACTAGAAGAAAACACAGGTTAATACTTTGTGACTAAGTGATACACTACACACTGCAAGTTTTCCCTTAAAAAGTAAAAATAAAACCTGAGCAGTAATGGGGTTTTCTTCCACATTTTTGTCTAAGAGCGTTAAAAAAAAGTGTGCAGCAAGAGCAGAATAACTGTAATTGAACACAAAGGCTCCCCCTCCCTAGGTTCTCAGTAGCCCTACTGCTGGCATCCAGCAAGCACAGAAAGAAAAATGAAAAAGAGACACCCACCCAAAAAGCCAAACCACACATGGAGAGGGGGAGGGAAAAGATAAAACAGAGACATAAAGGAACATTGGGAGAAAATAGGAAGCAGGAGTCTGAGAATGACAGGAAAAACAGACAGAGCACTCTAGCAGATGATAACCACTGATAACAACCTGAATTCAACTTGCAACTCAAACAGGCAACTACTGACAGAAATCTTAGTAAGTGCCAGAACTAAGCACTACTAGTTAAGCCTTTGGTTCCTCAAGTATATGTATTCAATAAAAGTTTAATTGTGCAACTGATAGTGATTCCCTCACAGAACCTTAACTTCGCCTGGTACACAGGAAAGACCTGGAATCTGCAAGTAAGTCAGAACTAAGTGCTCAACCAGTTACTTGCACAACGCACATCTCATTTGTCACAGCAGTTAGAAACTTACACCAACAAAGCAGGCACCAACACACAGAGAAAGAGTCACGTTCGAGGCAAATGAGTATCATTCCAGAAAACAGACACCATTTCCACCTTTCTCTTGGAATTTTTACTGTGACGCTAAGTCATACGTAAAAAAAGGCAGAGGGAGCATTTTTTGCACTGAGACAGCTAAAAATGATTTAGAAAACTGCTAAGTATTTCTACGCTTAATTAAATTATTAAGCACTGTAATGTCATAAAAACTGAAATGCAGCTATTCTTTCAGGTTGAGACCCCACAAAACTTAAAAAAATTTAAAATCTAGTATCTTTGTTTTGGAATCTCAGTTCTTCGTGTCAAGACAGTATCATTACCTCAGCTCTGACTTGCAGATAACTTCACAGAAAATTGTAAATACATCAGTATTGCAGGAAAAAAAAACACAACTCTCAAAGTGAATGTTTTATTTGGGTTAAGTTTTTGATTATGGATGATAAATAAGATTATGCCTACCAGCTGAGTAATTGGATAAAAAGTCACTAAACACCATGTGCTAATTGCTAGAGAGAATGTGAAAAAATAGCGTTTGATCACATTATTGAAAATTATCCTAATGCTTTCACACAGGAGAAAAGATTTCTGGCATACCTTCACGCCTTTTAGTGATGGCAACACTGGTGTTCTCTTAACAAAGAATTTATACGCAACACTGAGAAACAAAGACTGCAAAACTCCTACAGAAGATGAGGAAAAGATGAGACGGGAGGGGAACTAGTTAAAATTCGGCAACTCTGAAGGCTGAAGATGTCCGTGCCCATTGAAGGGGGGTTGTGCTAGGTGACTTTGAAAGGTCCCTTCCAATCCAACCCATTCTTAGATTTCATGAAGGTGAAAAAACAATTTGAATTGGCCAGTAGATGCCACTTCACAGACTTTGCTGAGCTAGATGAGTAACTAATTTGCTCCTTCCCTCAGGATACAGAAGGACCAAAAGTCTTCATTACCAAAACTTCTGTTGCTATTTTCAAGGATCCATAAGCCTGTATTTCTCCTTTGCTGCCTAGGTGTAGCTGGTATTTCAGGTTAGGCCTCTGATGGTTTATAATGTTTTGATAAACAGTATAAAGAAGCAAGCCAATTAACAATAAGACATTGAATAACGGAAGAGTTTGAGACAGGTAAAAGCTAGATGTGTTCAAGCTGACAGCATCAATTTATCGAAGTTCAAGGTTGCTGATAAGTCATAAATTCCTATAGGAAACAGCAATATATTACCAGAACATACAGAACTAAGCAACCAGGAATAGTATCATAACACTTACGCTTTGCTAGTGTAAGAATGACATGAGCTCTTGCACAACACTTCTGAGAACTACTATCTACCAAACGCAGATCAACTGACATTAAGTTTAACCTCAGCACAAGTGACATCTATCACACTATTTAATCTTCTCAATCAAGATCAGACCAGGACAAAAACAGGGAACCTGGTACATTACAAACCCAGTTTGGTTCAGCTATTTCTGTATGTTGTCCTTTATTGTGAATCTATACTTTCCCATACAATTCCAGCCCTATAAAAGCAACGTAACAGCACGAGTCACCTTGTGGCTGGAATGAATAATGTACTAGATTCCTTATGCACTTCAATCTAAACACAGTTTTATGACAGTACTGCATATTCAGCATCTGCACACATCAACTTCAGCAAGTGTATCAAAAGGTGAAATGATGAATGCAGTTGGCTGCAAATACTACAGCTGAATTGCTAAAGATTTACTTCTCATATCAGCACATCGGAAGCTAAGTTATAAAGGTACATAGATTCATTTGAGATAGAGGTAAAGTACTTGCTTATGGGTTGTTTTTTCCAAATTAAAATGTCAAATTTCTTTAAGTATGACCTATCACTTATTGCTGAAATATAAGCATGTTTTAAGTTCTTACACTTTAAAGTACATTTCTTTAAGGACTTACTAAAGCATCATTAGAACCTACCATATAGCAAAATGTCCACTTAGATCTTTGAGTTTTCAGATTACAGTGAACTGAATGGAAAACACCTCGATGTTCGAAACACTGCCTCCTCTCCTCCACCCACTTTTAACATTAACAACACTTAGGAAGAAGTGAAGTAACACACAGCTATACAAACCCAAAATATTAAACCTGCTATATATGCTCCTCAGTTTTTAATTTTTGCCCTTTTATTCCTCTAGGAAAGGCAAGGGAAAGGAAAAGGCAAAATACAGCACAAGGAACAACAAAAAAAAAATCTCTAAACCCAACTTTGTGCTCCAAACATTTCAATATAAAACTATCCCCCAGGTGTTTAGAGAGAGAGAGAAAGCATGACATACAAAGATCATTCCTCAGAGAAAGCAGTTCAGTTGTACAGTAGAGACAAAATCAGACGAAAACTAAGCTGCCTAGGTCATCTGATCTTGCTCCTGTTCTCCATTTCTCTTTTGAGACTGTACAAGACTTTGGACATCTGCACTAGGAAACGTGCTGGAACACTGATCTGGCTAAAACTTCATCCTGCAAAAAAGATTACCCTTTCAACATATATCGTTCCCCAAGTTCACCATAACTGCACAACTTATTGTGCCAGCACACACAGAGGCAATGCTGCACAGGGCAGTTGTGTGCAGTTCTTGCTTCATACAGTATCAATGTCAGCTAACAGAAAGTATAAGCAGCACTCAAAACTATAACGTAAATATTAGCTACTTTAAAAGCAAAAGAAAACAATCCTGTACTGCCACAGTCTTAAAAGCAGGAAGGAACAGTAAGACAGTACGTACACCCATACCACTTTTACATCATGCCCCCTCCACGATTTTACCAAGCAGAAATAAAAAGCAGTATTTTCTGCAAATCCAAGGAAATACTAGAAAGCCACTTAAGTAACTGATATAAAATATCTGAGTGAACAGTCTTTTTTGAGGTCAGTCTTTCCTTAGCTATTGACAGAAAACTCTTGAAGTATCGTAAGCGGTCTTAAAAACAACAATGATCTCTAGATGTTCCTTACTTTTAAAGCAAGCTGGCCAGTCAGTATTTTACAATACTTTTGGCAAACTAGATTGACAAAAACAAGTAACTTCCAAAGACTGAAAAAACAGAAAGGGATGTGTGCTACATTTGCAAGAGACAAATCCTATTATTCTTATCACTTGTAAACAACATAAGATGACTTGAGTTTCATGTGGAGAAAAAGAACTAATTAATCTAGAGTGTAAAGCAAACCAAGTGTTTCTAAAAGCAGAGCAATTATATCAATGTTAATATAACTGGATCAGAGTTTGGACAGTGGCTACTGAATGGGGAAACTCACATTTCTGCCTTTTTTTATTTTTAAAAAAGGGGGTTTGTTTATATACTTTGCACTTACTTACTGGACAACATAGAAAGAATAAATAACCAATGTGAAATCATGTGTTCACACTTTAAGGCTATGGGATGACAATATACCAGAAATGAACAAAACCAGTACAGTTTTAAGTGTACCGCTTTAAGCCAGATTTATTGAACACTTACTGCTCAGAGAACAGCCATGACTCCCAAACCAATTAAAATAATTAAAGAGAATGTAAATATGACAAAAGTGTCACACTGCAAGAACTTTTTTTTTCTTGATGCCCCTGCCCCCCCTGCCCCCTCCCCCCATGAACCAATGCCAGTTTTGGAAATGCCCTTTGTAAATAAAGATCTACACAATGAAAACAAACGTGCATAAAAGTTCTCGAAGAAATCATAGCACGAGAAATTGGCTCAGCATTGGAGATTCAAACATACCTGCACAAATGAAGCAATGCTTCCTCAGGGACATCACAGCACACTTTTTAGTTACTGTGTCAGAATTATAATTTATCAAATCACTTTTTTTAAAGTGAAACAAAAGTAATCTAAATGTTATACACCCAATAGAGGATTCAAGACACACCCACCACAATCTGTAGCTAGGCATGCAACAGAATGCCAATTTACTTACATTCAGAAAAAAGTAAGACTATTGTTAAGAAAACTTTTAAGAAGCACTGATGATAGAAACCAACATTGTGGCCTGCCATATGTCCAGGCTTACATTTTGATCCAGAGAAATTTGAGGTTAACCAACTAATAATTAACATCCACAGTCAACTGGAAGACATATAGCTCTAGGGATGCGTATTACAAAACATGCTATTTTCTAAAGTCTCTTTATTCTAGTTAAAAAAAAATGCTTAACAGTCTAACTTGCAGCTCATTGGTTATAAAAAAATTACGCAGACAAGCCCCCAGTGTACACAATAAACATGCATAAATATAACTTTCCTTTTTCTAATGGAAACACATCTAATAAAGGGTTGTCTAATTTCAAGTGAAGCTACTATGGTCAAAGTAGTCTCAAGTCCATTATTTCAGCAAAAGCAGAAACATTGCAAAAAGTAAACACAAGACAATATACTGATAAAACTACTCTTCATGCCGTTATCACACTATGTATAAATGACACGATCTGTTGAGTTACCTGCCTCCACTTTTAGGGCCCACGCATGTGTGAGGCTCTTCATATGCAGTTCCCTAGCTTGGCTCATTTCTCTATGTGTACTTGAATCAGAAACTTGTATCATGTACCTTATGCTACTGTTCACTCTATAAAGATGTTTCTGTACCGTTGTCCCTGGGGGGGGGAAGAGTACATTTATTTTCATGTGTCTAATTGTCAACTGAACTGTACTATTTACATGAACCTAACAGCGAAACAAGCCTAAGGACTCCTACCACTGAAGTTTGACTTAGGAGGAAAAAGGGCAAGTCTTGACAAAGAACCATAAAAAAAACCAGTAGGAACAGCATCATCGTCTCTACCAAGCTGCATATTATACATACCTACTATGAGTCAGATGGATCTTTTTTTCTTGATCCAGAGGCCTATCTTTTCTTTTAAGCATGAGGTTCATCCGGTCTAATGAGTTAAGTATTACGCTGCTTCTAAGTCAAAAAGAAGTAGGGGCAGATGCACCTCTTCAGCAGGTAATTCATCCTACTTTAAGACAGTGGTTGTACAGATAACACCTCTTCAGCGTTTCAGGGGCACAATGAGCTACACCTAGAAACAGCAAGAAAGCAGAATAGCAATAGAAGATGGAAAAAGTGTTTCCCTGTCATGTAAATTTAGAACTCCATTTTACAGGCATGTTACATGCATGAAGGTTTGGAAGAGCTGGGTGAAATTTCAGGTTGTTACCACCAGATGCATTTTCTAACAAACTTCCAATACTTTCCACCATGTTCTACAGTTGCCTTACTTTTCACCTCTGCGTTGTAGTTACCAGATGATACCGAATCAGATTTCTTCCTAACAACATCCAAGCTAAAACCTTACACCAATATACAACATGAAACAGAAACTGAGCATGACTTTTTGTCATGCTATCATTTCCCTTTGAAGTTGAGGGGAAAAAAAACTTCCAAAATGATGTTTTCATAAGCACAAAGAGAATCACTTCTTTGTGATATTTGCGAAATGTTAAACTAAATTGTAAGTTTCACTGCCTTTCTTAAGAAGGGGAATGGTCAACGGTCCTCCTTAAAGTCTTCTTAGGAGCATATTCTGCTTAAAGAATCAAAGCCACAGCAATGTTTAATCAGAAACATCAAATGCAACCTGCATTGCCAAGCAAATAATAGTGATTCTATGCTATGAAGCTTTACAAGGAATACAATGAAGAGTGCTTGATAGTTTCCCATTAAAGAGTATGAAGTCCTCTCAACTAAGCCCATTTTTTAGACCTCTCTTTTGCCCCTCAAAAAGGAAGATCTGGCATAGCTTTGCAGCTTAGGAGCTTCTGTGGGTCGCCTGAACCCTCAAATCGACAGATGAAGACTGCTGACAGAAAGGGAATAATAGGCAAATTGTTGATAGCTGGACTGGCCAGAAAGTATTGATCTTCTGGCAAATAATTTCTTCCTTTACTACTTTCTCCCCTTTAAGAATTGGGTTTCAACCAGGAACATCTCAATCAAGATGGAGGGCATACTCTGTGAAGGACATAAAAGAGTAATACTGAATTCAGTGAATATTCAATGTAGGACATCTAACTTTAGAGACAACAAATGAAGCCAGTTGTCTAGAAGAGGCTCAGTCCTCCTGTGATTGGTGCAGTTATTGGAGTAAATATGACAATGTCAGCTGCTCCTTCTTTGGCCACAATTATCTCTCCATTCTACTTGAGATTTTGCCAATGATTCATTCTGACTTGTATTTCATCAACATGGATTGTGTAAAGTATGACTGAGTAGGAAATCTCTGATGGCAAGGGGTGAGCTTCTTTCAGTAGATGGACCTGACTGTTTGGAAATATTTGTTTCCAAAACAATACTGACTGGTATTTTGCAATGACCTCTCACACTCGCAGAAAGAGGCAAGGGCAATGATAGTGCCAGGAAGGTCTCTCAGTGCCATAAATCAGAGCAATACCATTGAAATACTTCTACTGTGATAAATAAATAAATCCGTCTAGAAATAAAGATAACTGTTTCAAAGAATGTTGTGATGCTGTATTTTGCATTAGTATTCTTGATGCTGAAGTGCTCAACACTAACAGGAACAAATATACACTTGCTTCAAGAACAAATATATGCTTGCTTCAGAAAAAGAGTAGCAGAGGCTTTCTACTTCTGTTTCACTCAGTACAGAATACAATCAGGTCTGGTCTGAAGCTGTGCTCTCCTGAAGCTGCTTTTTACACTGTTACTTTTTTATATACTAAAAAGAGGTTTCAGTAAGCCAAACTGCCTTTCTGTTTACTAAGTTACTGGCCTTACTAGGCTAACAAACTTGCCTGATCTTTCTGTAGAACTAACCACATCAAACACTGCCTGGAAAGGTATCTCATGCGTCCTTTACATCCTTTTGGAGAAGGGTGTCCTCACACAAAGGAAACAAGGAAACAGCATCTGCCATAATGCAATAAACACCAGAAACATTTAGCAATAATGGATATATAATGAAACCCAATGATTCAACCCAAACATTTCTGGCTTTGCACCTGTCTGAAATGTTACTATACATAAAGAAACACTGCTTATCTTATCTGAAAGGTAGAAAGAATCAAGAAGCAAGTAAATTCTATCCACATCACATCTATTTTCTAAGCTAAGAATGGAATTACTTTCTAAGAGTAAAGTATGCATTCGTCATAGGATTCTCTCTTATAACCAGAAAGAACAGAGAGCAGGTTCAAGCCACTTGCCCTTTATGCCCTGAACTACACTGTGAGAGCACTCAAGAGTACTGGCATTTTCTTTTAGGTCACAATCAGTCAGAAGAATCCATTCCTGCACATGCTGAATTATTAATTAGAAGCATTCCTAAAGACAAGCCAATCTTAAAAATTGGTTTATGAAGCTCAAGTTTACTCAGATTGTGCATTTAAGAGCTGCTTTTGGAAGACAATACAGCCTTCCCTGCTCTATGACACTAACCTCCCTCCCCAACAGCAAGATAATAGCAGAGAGACTCTGATTGCCCAAGGACACATTTCATAGAAAAGTTACATTTAGCTTCAAATTCTGATTCCACTGTGACAGTGACACCAGGTGAAGACGGTCCAACTGATTGCTCAAATGCTTTGAAAGTACAGGCATGATGTTTTGCCTGTCATTCCCGGAAGCACCAGCACATGCCCAAGTTACAGCAGGTTGAACTAGCACATAAATTTACAATGTATCAGCTGCTCCTCCCATGACAGTTTCCATAGCTGTTACTATAGGGTAACACCATTACACCGGTGCTGCAAAGAAGGGGAGCTCCCATGAGCTCCAAGATACAGAAAGCACAATCCTACCCACAAATTTTATCTAAATCCCCAATACTTCAGGTCAGCTGTTTACATACAGTTCAGATCAGCACAACCTAGTAAGCTCCCGAGATAACACAAGGAGCCTAATGGGGAATTGGAACTCAAATCTTTGTACTTCACAAGCCTATGGTTAGCACTCCACATTGCTCTGACAGAACTAAAAGCAGTACTTCCCACCCAGATGAAACCTGGAAGTGGTACAGCACTGAATCATATTGACGCAGTGGATTGATATTGAATGTACATTTTTAAGTTAAGGGGAAAGATACGATGAATTTATCTGCCTTCCAGGATATTACAGACCTAAAAGTTAACCCGGTTGTCCAGTAGCTCACATGACAAAAGCAGTCATTCTAGAAAGATCCACGTCTAGCTTTAGGAGAAGAGGGGGCTACCATTTTGCTTCAACAGGCAGTTCAAAACCCCTTAAACTCCCCTCTCTAAAAAACTCTTCTTTGCTGCTGTTCAAATTTGACCAGCTTAAATTTCAGCTATTTGTTTTTCCATGGTTTTCTTCACTAGACTAGAACTACTCATCACTTCTTCACAAGGTCCTGATAAGAATCTAACAAAAATATATCTTAATATCCTCTAGAGGAGGAAAAAAACATGTTTGAGCTCTCTTCTGAACCTTCCATATTTCTTCGACATAATTTAAAACACACTGGTGCAGGAGTCAGACACAAGGTTTCTCACATCTGTTTCACAAATGCTACCTTCAACCTCCTCGGCATTCTCCTGTTATTAATGTAATCAAAAATGACATTACCTCTTTCAGCATCACACTGATATTCATTCAGTTGCTTGTCTGCTATCACCCAAAATTCTTTTTGCAGTCACTGTTTTCTATACCATGGACACTGCTTACATTCTTTGTTCTTATATACAACATCCCACTCTGAATACCCAAACCCTATCAAGTGATTTACATAACTATGTATGACTGCTGCACTACTTTACTTCCTGCAATTCTTTGACTTCCTTGAATTCTATTAACATTATACATTATTGATACAAACTAATTACACAATGAATGTGCACTAAAATCGTTTATTATAAACATTACAACCTGTAGCTTCTCATGTGAAATAGTTACGCTCCTTAAAGGGATGAAAACCCAAAAGTTATTAAACTTATCTAAAAATCTAACTGCAGCTCCTACTCTGCAACCACATACAATTCAAAACAAATGAAATCACATAGTATCAGGTGACATGCTCCAAGTTATCAGAAAACTTCTACCTTGAATTCTGTACATTGCAGTGAGTATTTTAAAAAAACCACCCCAAACACAATCACCAAGCAGCTCTTCTCTGTCCTCTACTCTCAATAAATTACTTTCATTAGTTTTATTACAGTTAGAATGAATATTGTTGTTCACCAGGCCAGAAACAGTTAGTATGCTTATACTTCATGGCACATGGCTAAAGAACAATAAAGCTGCAATAAAACAAACAGTAGAAGAATAAAAGCATAAAAATGCATTAATAACAGTACCAAAAACATATGTGCAAAAGCATGCAAGAATTGGTATTTTTATCATAGAGCTCAAAACCAGTAAAATTGAACAGAAGATACATCGTATATTAAAAACATAGTAACATTTCTAACGATATACATTTTACCTATATATATGGTAGTTACAGCATGTGGGTGTGTTTGTTCGAATAACGAGCGCTGCAGTTGAAATGTCTGCATTCAAAAATTTGACTTGCAGGAGTAAAAGAGCCCTATCAAACTCAGATTTGCCCCCCCCTTTCTTTTCACTTGTGTTGAAGTATTCCTAGTTTAAAAGCCTTTGGTACTCACTGCAATCACCAAAACTGACAAATGTACAGCTGCTGAAGGGATACTCTGCATGCTAAGCAAGCTGTTAAATGCCAACAATCAAACGTAACTTAATATGAACTACGCAAATTTTACTAAGTGTTGGCTGTTTGCTTTGTTCCATGATCGAAGATTTAATCACTTACTGACTTCACAGTATGTGTCTCCTCAAACTCAGACAGTTCTTAGAAGTCTGTAATGCTCCAGTGCAAAAACTGTAGTACACCAGCACGAACAACCAGAGTGCATCTCTGTTCGCTGTACTGAAATTCTCCGTTAATTTCACCTGGTTAAAATCGTGGTCCTTTATGCAAATAGTTAACTGTCACCCTTATATTTTTAGGGAGTCACAAATTATATGTCAATGTTATTCCTTCATGACATTTCTGAAAAGATCAATCAATGCAAACTAAAACATAGTCAGCCCAGCCATGAGCCTTGTATCTCTGAAGTGGCAGACAGTACCATTTGACTCTCATAAAATGGATACCAAAAAACCCTCAGCAACTGAATAGCACAAAACTACTAAAACTTTTTGATACGGTCATATTAGGAGAGAGCCATAAACCTAAACTGTTTCCATCTAAGTAACTTTCAAACAAACCCTACCCTTTTAACGTAAACCTTGTAAAAATTAAGTTTGAAAGTGTAGTAACTTCTACTGAGGTTTATGTTTGCTGTAAGCCATCAACATCATTTCAATGAAATGCTTTCAAAAGTTAAGGAAACCATCTCCAACATAACATTTGGGAAAAAAAAAAAAAATCAAACCATGGAAATTGAAAAGTAAGTGGCCTAGAACTAGTTTTTCTATATCCAGCTTGTGACAGAGACCATATCTCTCAAGCAGATGCTGAACAAGTATCTTCAGTTTTCTCAAATGTATCAATGATATTCACTCAAAACTGAGAAAGAGCTGAAAACTTGGTTTTAGTTTCAATTCCATTGATATATGCTACACAGAAATGACTTTGGTATTCTTTAATTGAAGACAACAGAATGAGTTGAAAGATTTCAACAAAACAGAAACACAAACTGTTTGGATAAACCTATTTTAATGCAGGTATATTAAATGCAATTCTTCTGTCACACAACAGATTGACAGAACAGTTGAGGTTGGAAGCAACCTCTGGAGACCATCTAGTACAACCTCCCTGCTCAAAGCAGGGTCACCTAAAGCAGGTTGCCTATGACCTAATCTAGTATCTTAATTGGGGTTTTTAATTTGACTCCAGTTTCTACCCCAATGTATTCTGACAAATGTTTAAGCCGTCCAATCACAGTTAACCTTAAGCCCAACAACAAAGAGAAACAAAAGAAAAAGCACCGAAGGTAGTTTTTCTTCAAGGAAATACGTATCATTAAACTTCACAAACTAACATGTTTATGCCCTACGACTGAAGTATCCTGAATTGACAGTAATGATATCAGTAAGTCTGAAGTTTTACAATACTTATTTCAAAAAAAAATTCCAAATTTAAGAGTTTGCTGCTGTTTAGTTTAATATCCATGTACATATGTTCTTTAACTCACTTTATGGAGCCTGTCTGGGCTCCACATTTTTCAGAATTTAAGATGAATATAAATATGGTACTACTTTCTAGAGCTCAATGAATAGTGAAATAGTAAAGTACCCTGACATTTTAGAACATGGCACTCAAAATCGGCATAGTTTTAAGAATGGGTTAGTTCATACCTCAGAGCTACTGTTTCAAGCTCTCTAACAGCTCAAGCAGACAGCATTTTATTGGATTGACTTGGTTTTGGCATTGAATGTTTCCTTGCAATTGCAGCTATAGAACTGGCTCTCATTTGAAAACAAAGTTAAGATGACAAATCAAAAAACACAGGTTTACCTGCATTCCCAAGATGCTTTCTTTTATGTCCCCTGGGATTGCTGCTATTATTCTAAGAAGTTTGGCTTTACACAAAATCCTGCTTAAATTGAAGATGGCAAGGAATAGCACATTATACAAACCTGCACGCAAAGTTCACTAACAGAACTTTATTGATTCAGGTTTTGAAAATTTATGTCTACTGATCACCATGTTTAGAAAAAGGCATCAAATATCTCTGCAAGTTTAATGTAAATATTTCAAATCTTACTGTATTAAGTCTTTGAGTTGAATGCCTAAAAAAATGCTAGGGAACTTGCATTTCCAAAGCACTGAGAAAATAATCATCATCATCTAACTGGATCAAAGTAAGTCCTCACTTTTTGTAATCTGTTTAAAAGCTACGTATTTCAGGAGCAGGATGGAGGACATCCCACATTTAAGATACCCATAGGACTTCATTAAGCTCCTCACTACAACCTGATAACTGAAATAACAACATCCAAACAAAATACAGACATCTCACTGCGGTAATCGAAGGTCCACATGGATTAAAGGGTTTTCATACAAAAGCAGGGGTAGAACAAATCTGAAAAAAACAACACAACAAAAAAGTACATAGGAGAGTTTTAGGACTATTAGCTAAAAGAGGGAGCAATGGGGAGAGGACAAAACAAAAAATATAATCCATTTAACTCCCAGGACACTGTACACTTTGTAAGCAAACAGGTTGAAGTCTCCTTATCACAGTAACAGGTAAAACTTGGGAATAATACTATAGATTAGCTATGAGAGGTAATTTTATGCATTTTCAATATAACTTTTGATGACACTACTACCAAGTAAATATTTGAAACTAGTTTATTCCATCCTAGTTGGTTTTCTGTAGTGGCTTTATTGCTTTTTACCCAAGGGCTTACAGAAACAAGGATTTATTAGCTCTTTTTTTCAGCTGATGGCAGAATACACATATGGTAATCTTCCCAAACCATTGTTTTCCCATGTTACAACTACTGGAATAGTAGAAGCTAGCCCTGAAAGAAGACAAAGAGGATGAGAAGCTACTGAACATACCTTTCTTTTCATTGTCAGAGAAGTGACTGTCTTCGTCTCTTTGAAAATAGCTTTTGCTTTATTCACATGTGTGTTTAGATATCCTTGCAGCTGGTTACCCATGGAGAACTCAAAGATTAGCAACCGAATCTGAAACTAGAAACCTTGTAAAACACCGTTCAGTGATTCTGCATCTTCAGTACTGTTTTTTTTCACCCGTGTACCTTTAGTTGTATATTCTAGTTTTCATGCTGAGATCCTCCAAGAGCTCTTACCAGCACATTATGTCAGCTTACACGCCCTTCAAGAACAACTGCAGCAAGAAGACTGGAGAACTACAGGCCCTCAAATAATCTTATGTGCACCGTCATGGCAAGCTTGAGTAAGAAATGTGTCTGAATTCCAAGCTATGACTGTCCCTAAGGTCAGTAAACTTGACCAAATCTGAAAGCGCACGCAGGTTGTTAACGTACATGGTATGCTACACTTTTGGGCAACAACCAAAAGCACTACTGCTAATTGCTTAGTGAAGACACACCTTAGCAGAGCACTTACTCTTCCTCAGAAGCAATTATTTACATTTCCAAGAGTTGAAAAGAAAGGCTGTCTTCCTGAAGCCATACAAAAACTTCATGCTAATCATCCAGTGTCAGGAGACAGACGAAGAAGTTTATACAAGCTCAGAAGTACACTGAGAAATCATACCTCCAATTTTGCTGTCCCTGAGGTCTGTTGGACAGTTATTGCTGCAGTTAACTCATAGTCCATACTAATGAGTAAAATGTTTTTGGGCTGTTGAAGTATAAAGTCTTCATCATCTCTCAGGCAATAAAAAAAAAATTAGAAAATTAGAAAATGTATCCAGTTTTGTAAAGCCTTAAGAATACTAAACTAAAGGCTCTAGATCAAGTCTAGAAAAATCTCTAAGAACACCAGTATCACATTCTCGTGATTCAGATTTGGCAGTATTTGCATTTTATTTCCAGTACTAATGGTATAACTTTTATTCTGGACAATGAAATCTATTTTGCTGTCCTCGCTCCTCATCCTTTTGAGAGAAAGGTTTAATTCAATCCTTTGAACAATAATGATGAGATTATTAACAATGAGTTTAAGAAACAACTGACACACTTCAACTTATTCAGGCATCCAGAACAAAAGAACCTGGATGTATTGACAGCAAAGTTGAGGACAATGAAGAAAAGGATTTATTTTTTATTTGCAATTAGACCAAAAGGTGAACATTTGATAGTGCAGATCCAAATTATTTAGATCAGATTACCACTGCAGCATTGTGCCAATTTATAATTTAGGATTTTTCTTCTACTTTATTTTACATTTTTATAGATATTAGTAGCATTTCCCTAAGCCTCCCAGGAAATTGATGGTAAAAACAAAATCTGTACTCTTAACACCCTAACCATCAGGCTGCTCTTTAACGCTTACTCTTCCAGTGGACATTCAAACACATGGATAACTGGAGGAAACAGACCAGAACCAGGAATAAAAATCTGTGCTTAAAGTATTTTGCATAGTTAAGCACAGACCAACAGGAACTTCTCACACAGGTGACTGCTACATCATAGTGTTAATAGTGATGGCTGTGGACAGGGAAAAACCTCATACTAAGAGGAAGTAACAGTCAATCTTGTGCAACTCTAAAGAGAAGCTGACTATTAAAATCTCTGGGGCTCCAGCCCTTTAAGAGACAAAGAATTCCTTTATTTCTAGGAAAAGCAGAAAAGAATTGTCATCGAAACCACCAAAAGACCTTGAGATCTAAAAACACAGGAAAGCCTATTTATTTCTTGTCTTGGCTCCGGTCAGAAAATCAATCATCAGTGTCACCAGGGTGTTTCTGCACTGTCCTGTTCTAAAATGAATGTTCCAGCAAATTTTAAATTCTGTTTATGACTATGTATTATTAATTTCTTCAGAAAAAAACTTAAAAGAAAAAACCCCTATGTTTCTAACTCTTTGACGGCAAAGGCAGACTTCCAAGTAAGAATCATTTCAGACCTACACTGGTAGAAAAATTGCTCCTCTGCCTCTGCTGTTGCTTTTCACAGATCTCTAAGCAGCTACTAGTCCAGACCAGATGACTGTAACAAATTCAAACACTTCTGGCAGAGGCGTGTTTATTATTTTCCAATATGACCGTCTGCCAAGTTTCCCTGTCCCAGGATTTTTTTTTTTTTTTTTTTTTTTTTTTTTAA
>Ga0065711_1032669_pt1 | contig 26915 bp, 20 predicted proteins | sample Hoacrofraction12_FD_59098 | JGI IMG/M metagenome (GOLD analysis project Ga0065711, IMG submission 59098) | Hoatzin crop microbial communities from Cojedes, Venezuela - Epithelial fraction 12 v2 (version 2) | ecosystem: Host-associated > Birds > Digestive system > Esophagus > Crop | place... | reverse complement strand
ACAACGGGACTCAATTTTGTAACAGCCTCATAGACACCTGGGCCAAAGAACACGGTATTGAGTGGGTGTATCACATCCCCTACCATGCACCAGCCTCTGGAAAGATTGAGCGGTACAGTGGGCTGCTAAAAATCACTCTGAGAGCAATGGGGGGTGGGACCTTCAAAAACTGGGATACTCATTTAGCAAAGGCCACCTGGTTGGTTAACACCAGAGGATCCACCAACCGGGCTGGTCCTGCCCAATCAAAACCTCAGCGCCCCGTAGAAGGGGATAAAGTCCCTGTAGTGCACATGCAGAACATGTTAGGGAAGACAGTTTGGGTTAGTCCTGCCTTGGGCAAAGGCAAGCCCATCCGCGGGATTGCTTTTGCTCAAGGACCTGGGTGTACCTGGTGGGTAATGCGGAAGGATGGGGAAGTCCGATGTGTACCTCATGAGGATTTGATTTTAGGGGAGAATAGTCCATAAATAAATTGTACAAAGTTAATTGTTAAATAACCCTGTCACTGTCTGTTATCACTGCTATAATTGTTATATGTTGTACCAGTAGTATCACAGTAAGAATCGTCCAGATTGAAGTATGGACTTTTTGATGAAAACCTAGCAGAGCACAGCGATGATGGAACTGGACCTGGTTTTCAGCAACTGGCACCCAGCAACTTCATCAGGATCAACATCTCCTGCAGACTGTGGGCACGGGCCGCAACCAGATACATCAGCCGTGAGCTCCGGATGCAGCAAGTGACCGCCCATCACCACACATCACCTCTCCTGCCACGAAAGACCATTACGACAGATGGAGCCCGAAGTCATGGATTAAATGAACTCAATGGACACTTTAGAGTGATGATCCATAGGCTAAGGGAATGATATCTGGAGACAGGAGAAGTGGTGGTGATCAGCTGGACAATGGGGGACCTGGGCATGACATAGATGGTATGGAATAAGGGGTTGATAATGTCCTGGGTTCAGCCAGGACAGGATTAATTTTCACCAGAATCCAGGAAGGGACATGGGGGGGGGGGCTGACTGCACCTGGCCAAACAGAGCCAGGTGTTCCTTACCATGTGCCATCACACTGGGTTCCAGTGGGGGGGAGCGGGGCGGCGGGAACTCTCTCGCGACTTGGGAGCGCGCAGCGGCAGTGGTTCGGGAGAGCGGCTCTCTGGGTTGTGTGCTTTGTGTTGTGTTTTCCCCTTATCTGTATCGTTGTTGTTGCTGTTCCCTTTGTTTGCTGTTCTGTTAAACTGCCCTTATCCCGACCCACCGGTTTCTGCCTGTTTCTTTCCATTCTCCTCCGCACCCCAGCGGGGGGAGGGGTGGCCGCATGGCACTTTCATTGCCGGCCGCAGCCAAACCGTAACAAACAGATTTTGGTGTGAGTGTCATTGGATAAGATGCAGCAATTTTGGTATTGGCGTTGAGAATCTCAGCACTGCATGACGCTGGCATCACAGGGGCAAGAAGAGGCAGGTTTATGCCCCACAGTATGCCCCAGCCAGCAGAGAGGCAGCAGGCATTTTGCAGGCTTGTGTACCCTATGTGCTCACAAACACAGTGGAGGCAACTGCTAGCATTGCCTTCCCCCTTTTACAGCTCAGATCTCATCTCAGCTGGGGTATAAAATCTAGATTAATGTAAAGCACTGAAAATGTCACCACAGCTGGTTCCTTCCCCAGTCCTATCCTTGCATTTATAAAGGTGTTTCTAAAGAAAAGGCACATTGATTTTTGCCTCAGCAGAACCAGATGGAGGTATATACTTCCTTTGCTGGAGAGGACCTCTCTGAACAAATATCCATTTTGGCCATTTTAGACATCATAAGGTGTTTCCTCAGACTCCAGATTGCTCACGTTTTCCCAACAGCTGAGGAGCCAGCTGGGACAGGGCCTACGATTTTAGCCCTTTCTCAGACTTTGACAGGACAGTAAAGGCAAATGCTCTGGAATATTTAAGGCCAAAGATTAATGGAAGACGAACCACAAAAAGACAATGGGAATGTGCTAGTGGAGAACAGGAATGTCAGTAAGGAAAGTATCTGCATAATACCTGTGCCAATGCAGAAGTCTAGGAAATATGGCAGAAGTCTAAAAGCCAGGACAGTTTAGTTATATTTTTCAAATCTTCCAGTGATGTTGATAAACATTTCTGACCCTCAGTCTTTTTGTTTCTAACCTGGGGATAACAGATTTTTACCTACATAGTAAATGCTATGAAGTTTGATTAATCAATGTGAGAAAAATACTTTCCTGAGAGATGCTATGGAAGGTCAAATTAATGTTAGGTCATGGCAAATCTGTATTTGAAAAAGGACATTCAGTATAAGTATTCATATTTACTGAAAACAGCACTAATAAGGTTAGTCATGAGCTGAAAAGAAAATATGTTTGTAAAGGGATTACAAAGGAGATCATGAGGTAATCCCAAGATGCTAACAGTGAGTTTGACATTCAGGACTGAACCTAGCCCAGATGCAATTGGTGTTACTACACCCAAATTAACACCAATTGCATCAGGACTGAATTTAGCCCCAAGACCAGAAAAGTCAAGCTGGATTTGAAAAAAGACAGGATTCCTGATAATGGGGAGACTTCCTTTCTGGGCTACATCACCTAAGATACACCTGACATTAAAAAAAAAAAAGAGTAAGGAGTCTGCTGTAGCCAGAGTGCAAAAGATGGAGGGCTTTCCCACTAATTCAAGGCTTCCCAGGGTTACTTTAATCTTCAGAATAGAAACATGTCTTACAGGCAGGTTTACTGCTGTCTCCTCTTTCAAAACCGCTGCTCAGCTATGGGTTTAAAGCAAGTGTAACAGTGGGGATATGGTAGGGAGAAGCACGAACTGTTGCTTTAAAGATGAGACGAGACAGAGAGAAAAAGTGTCTGTGGCTACTGCCCAAAAATATTAAGATAATGATTAAACTAAAAAATGCAAATACACAAGATGTTTTATGCTGCTAGGCAAGACTAGAACTGATACTAAAATGTCTCATGAACATTATAATATGTTCAGAGCAGGGGGGTAGCAGAGAGAGGAAAACAGCAGAGAAGCCATATGGACATAGCCGGTGGTCAATGAACAAAAAAAAAAAAAACAACCAAAGTACGGAAAGAGAAGTACAAATCTGGAGGGAGAAACATGTACTATCACATCTCTCATGTGCTTGCACAGGAAGTTCTGGGATGATGCCCCACTATGTCGAAGCCAAATCTGAGGACTTTCCAAGGTGCGTTCCTTCAGTAGGGTGCAATGGAAAGGTTTCTTCCTAAATGGAGGAAGAATTACAATCCTAAAAATAAGCAGCAACAGTTTTGTGACTCATTGATTCACCTGTGCTTATAGAGCTGGTGTTTTCATGGCAATCTGAACATATTTGATCTGAGCCACTAATGGCTTGTTCAACAAATAGCCTTGCAAAACCCAAGAAAATGGAACGCTCCCTGTTCCCTCATCTTTCAGGTCTAAAACCTACCTCCTGACACCTTAATTTTCTACAGTAACAATCTCTATCCCTGCTTTGTATAAGGAAATAAGATGGGGGGGCAGGAACTAATTTTGTGTCAGAGCAAATTAAGACAGTATAATTGACTGCAAAGAGGGCAGCAGCCGCTTCTGTTCTCAGCTGCAGATATATTAAAGAATCCCATGCTCTGTGCATTAGTCTGTCATATGGGAACCACTGGGGTAGTGGGAACAATCTCTTTCCCATGCTTGCCCCAAAAGCAATCCAAGCAATTATATGCTACAAATATGGCTGCGCATCATCCTCACTATGGGCCAGTGGGTACCTGAGCAGCACACCGCATGGGTATGCATGACTGAAGATGGATAGCATGACATTTATTAACCATGCACATAATTAAAATCCTTTAAAAACACCCTCAGAACAAAAATAACATATCTTGAGTTCCACAGGACAGCCCAGGCTGCCATCCTCAATAAGCTTCGTTACAGAGAGTTACACAGCTAAATCACTGGTATGGAAGCCACACTCCAGGGACTGGTCTCGTATCAGCCCATCTGCCTAATCAGCAATGAAGCAACACACACCGGAGCTCCATGAGCGCATTAAGACAGCACAGGCATGCATGCATGCAACGAGATGGTGAACATGATAAGGGAACAGATCTGGGAACCTGCTTACACTCGCTAAGCCCGTGCCTGGACCCGAGTAATGCTCCAGCAGCAAGCACCCCGAGTGGTGCAGAAATAGTTGTCACTGTATCAGTGCTAACACCAAAGCTTTGCTCGAGAAAGGAATCGCCACCACCCACTTCCATGATGTGAGAAAAAGAGATTCAGAAGTTCAGGTTTGCTACTGGAAGGTCTATTTTTTTTTTTCAAGAACAGTCTGAGACTGTGCTTGCAAGGTACTTTTTTTCATAACATAATCACATCCTCTGCTGAACGCCCATCAGCTCAGGGGATACAGCTTTGAGCTCCAAGCTGACTTTCCCCCACTGGTTCTTTTTCTCTCTACTGTGACCCTCCGATCGCTTTTATCTGAATTACCATCTTTGTAAAACTTCTCCTATAATTGCTCCAGGAGAGAGACATTTCTACTGGCCTGCCCACAGAGGACTTTGTACTCCAGCCAGATTCCAGTGATATATTAATAGATTAACTGAAACTGGGTTAGGGCAACAAGTGATTCCCAACAAGATGGCCCACCGGCTTTGTATGACTAACAACAACAACTCTTCCTGCATAGTGCTACTAGTCTAAAATTAGAAGACAGAGAAAAGGCCTAAGGAATAACCTGCCTTCCACACTACAGGCAGACATCCAACTTGGAATCATGTAAGTATATCAGACTTTCAAAGCTGCCCTTTCCTGGGACAGTTATCTATAACACTGTCTTGAGAAAGAAGAATTTGTAAAAGAGGTATAAATGTATACGTTAATCAATACCTCCTCACATATCATCAACTCTCCCAGACATCTTAAATTCAGAGACAATAATATTTATGCAACAAACTGGCATCATAGGCAAAGAGCTGGCAGGTACAGAGGTAACCAAAGTAATGGATGACTTTGCAAGATGTTTTTGATTTTGAAAGTTCCCCTCTCCCCCAAGTGAAGCAGATCTGAAACAGCATCAAACTTGTACCTCATGCTTGATGCAAACCATCAGTGACTGAGATTTCATAAGACTTTTCGAAGAGGAGAAGCAGGCAAGCAGAGTGCAGGAAGTGGCTTGCTAAACATTGCAGACAGAGGTTTGGTTAGGAAGGAGAAATCAGACAGACAAGGATCCAATGAAAAGCAGGCCAGAAGGTGGAGGAGGCAGGGGGATGCCTGGATGCTCTTTTAACAGCAGTCGTTAGTCATTTGGGTAATTCAGTGGTCATCCAGTCTACACTCAGCCAACAACAAGGTCCAAGGGCAAGCTTCTCAAAATCCTCAATCTTACAGAGGTTTCCCAAAGCCTCAAAGACACCAGCAAGTGTGCAGCCTCGCTGCAAACCTTTAAGAGTGTGGTGAAGTCTGCTCCTCACTAGCATGGACATGGCCTGGTCCCCCCTGCGCCCCTCCATGTCCTTCCTCCTTCCTGCCTGCAAATTGGCACACAAAGGCACAGAGGGAAGGAAAGGGCTCTTTTCTCCCTGTTAGGAGGGAGTGAGGCCATGGAAATCAGGAGGCAGAGAGGAGTCAGCCCAGGTATGGGGAAAGCCAGCCCAGTCACGTAATTTCTGTGGGCTCAATGCATGAGACAGGACAGGTTCCCTCTCCCTGAACACTTCTTTCCTTCCCTGCACAGCCATGCTGCCCACTTATCATCACAACCCGCCACACTGGATCTATAAGAACGGGCATATGCCATAACTTAACCTAGGCTGGCCTGAAGCACCATTACCGGCTTCACAAAGCAGGACCTTCCCACCACTAGCTACTGCACATCTCAAAGTGCCTGGTGAGTTAGGATCATATGAATTTATTCCACTGGAGCTCCCTCACCTCTGGCACCTGCACACACCCCAGCCAACTCCATTACTTCTGAGGAACGAAGCTTTTTGGCTGTCATGTATCTTTCAAAGCAAGTTAGCAAGGCTGTGTGTCTGCAATTCCCAGCTCAGCTTGCATTTCCTCTCCAGCATCCGCACACCTCTGAGCCCTGTGCTACAGCACTGCCACCAGCTCGAACAAATCTGGAGACTCTGCCGCTGAGTGAATCTGTTTATATCCATAAAAATTAGTGTTGCAGCTCCACCTAACTTTAGCAGTTTTGTTAGGAAATTACAGCATGGCATTCAACCGGCTGTTGAGCACAGAGGGGTAGGGGCATATTGGCAGCATGCTTTTAATTAAGCAGGTAAAGCTTAGATTAAGCTACATCAAATGGACAGTGTTTCTCTGATTTGGTATTGTCACTCTCCTCAGACAGGGCATGAGGGGTTGGCCTGAAAATCCTTGTAACTAAAAAGCCAGTCTCATGACCAACTACATAATTGATTAAACACAACTGTGGACTCCCATTATTGGGAAATGCAATTTTCCTGGTGTCGCTTCGAGTCTGAAATACCTCAAGGGTAATTACAGACCAAGATGCAACACAGCAGGCTTTGAAGTAGGGAAAGAAAAGATTAGGGTGGCTGAGACGATCTGTGCCTGTTCATTTGTCCTTCACAGCAAAGACATCGAGCCGCTGAGAAGCGGTGTCCCACCAGCGCCAGCCACCACGGGTCCTCCCGACCGCAGGTCACAGGCAGCCCTGGCGCTCAGGCCGAAAGCCCTGCAGAGAAGTGGCCTCTTATTTCCACGGCCCTCATAAACATTTCCTGCAGCTGTGCTTCTCTTTGCCTGGGATTTGGCATGCCTCGCCACTCGCCGCCGACCTGACCACTCAAGGCAGAGAGAAGCACACTTTCTCCGACCAGGTAAATTATTTACCCCACGAACAATTATATAACATGACACGCTAGGCTTAAAAAAAGACCGTCTTCTGCATCCAAGGAAAGATGCACTAAAACTAATTCAGAAATTGAGACATCTAGTCTTTATTTCTAATTAACAACAGGTTAGAAGTAAAAACCGCTATTAGTGACAGAACAAAACAAGGAAACCAAACTGGCATTGTTAAGAGGGCTATTTAAAGAAATGTTAATGAATTGAATTCAAAGTTCTTCTTAGTCAAGCAGGAAACAACTAATGGTTTAAATAGGAAAAGTGAAGCATTATTAAATGCTAAATATTTATTATGTCAGTGACCATTTTGCCACAGGCTTTAAGGTGAGAAGGGAAGTTCAAATCCTTTCCACTGCATTTACTGCTACAGAAAGGTAAATTCATAGGCTTTCTCATGTACCACACAAAGGCTTAGTAATTTGTTTGGATTAATAGCATATTGTGGAAGCATAACACTCACACTTTAAAACTAACAAATTCAGCGAGAGCACAGAATGATCATTTAACCATTACTGCCTTCATAAAAACAAGTGTTCTTGATGCTTCGCAGTACATCTTTAAAGTGCTTTAAAAGCCAACAGCTAATTCATCCTGCCACAACCTACCTTGTGGTAGGCAGGAGTTGTTATCTCCCCTTGCAGTTCAACGACCAATGGGGAGTTAAGTGATTTGCCCAGGGCCACACAGAAAGTCGGTTTCAGAGGCAGGTGCAAAATCCACGAGCTCTTGGGGTGTGCTACTGCTCTAAGCAAACTCTTTGTAACTCATTCACAGTATGGTACTAATTAAGGAGCCTTTGAGGGGTTTTTTGTCTTTCAGAACTAGTTTTTTCAGGTTTCAACAGGCAGTTAGCTTTCTTCTCTGAACCACAGCAGAACTGAAGCTTTTCAGATGGTCCTGCTCCTCCAGCCTGGCTCTGTAACGTACAATGATATAACAGCTACAGGAACTGTACTGTACACAGACCTAGCCAAGGGACCCAGTCAGGTATTTATAGTAGGACCTGTCAGGAGAGAACACAAAACTTCTGGAACTTTCTACGCTTTTGAGCAACGTATGTGCCCTGCACAGGGTGAACTGCACCACAAAAACTGCAAAGGAGGTCAAAGGTTCCCATATGGCCATGAATGGTAATGGAACAGTGGAGAGTGCCCAGTACACATCCTAGCTTGAGGTTTGAACAATGCTTGCCACTGCTTGTCCCTGGAAGCAAAGGTGGTGTGGAGCCACCTTTGTGTTTCGTGACCCCTAGAGAGCATTTTTTTAATGCAGGACTGCTCAAGGTTGCAACAATTACTAAACATAACACCTCCAAGAAGCCACTTCTGAGGCTGAGCATTATCACACACCAATTCCCAGAGAATAAGAGAGGGATTTTGGATGTTATCACTCGGGGAATCCCCTGCTGTGCAGGTATCCTCCTGTAATCAGCTTTGCTACCTGCACCGATGGAGTGCTTGGCAAATGATCCCCACGAAGTGAGGATCTAGGCTAGACTGCAAAGCATAAAAAGGAGTTGTTCAACTATGCTGGTATACAGCAGTGTGGAACAACAGCCTCCCTCTGGCACCACCAAACGTAAGCCCACTGTTAAAGCACATGATGTTTAGCTGCTATGGATATGACAATAACCACCCAAACATTAGATAATGAAGATCTGCCTGCAGGAAGTCTGCAAACAGAATGGCAGATCAAGTTCTGGCACCATGAAACAGCCTTGAAAAGAGATGCATGGCAACTCCCATTCTCCCACCTCAAGTCTGGGTGGGCAGAGGATCTGCTCCAGACAGGCTCCTGCCCACAGAGGTAGTCCTACTGAGGAGCGTGCCAGCAGGTCTGATTTACAGCTGAACTGTAAAGGTACTTTGATTTATGCCATATGCTCAGCAAGTTCCTGTAGCCACCATCCTTCATCACCTCTTCTTGGATGCACCAAACACAGTTCAGAGTCCAGGAGGAAAGCCCCAAGAAATAACAGCCCTGCCTTTCTCAGGTGTGTTACCTCTGACTTTCAGTCACAGACATACAAAAAGATGGAGAATGATTCCTGCCTACTTCTCCAACATATGCCGAAGTTCAAACAGTGCCAGGTCCTAGAGGGTGAGGAGAAGCTTTGCTCTACTCCTTGCAACTGCAGACAGCACGTAGCTGAGCTACGTCCTCAGTGCAAGCACCGGACATGCATGGTTTTAGTACTGAAAGGTTAAAACTCTGCAGACAGCTCAGATATCTTTATCCAAATGAGACTTAATTTGATACTCAGTGCTATCTCAGTGCCGCGATTACATCCTGGTAGATCAGATGCACCAGCCAGAGCTTCCACTGCACCTTGCACCTACCAGGTTTTCACATTTCTGCACAGAGGTACCTGCAGTCGATATCAGCGATAGGAATTTCACATAAAGGAGGAAATGGACAGTGGAGATAAAAAAATTGATGTTATTTTCATTCCAAAGCAGATAGACTGGTATTAGGATTTTTGTAGCTAATAGCACCCAAGAAAAAGTAGATAAATTGTGAACCGGATATCCATGAAATGTGAACCATTAAAAAATATTCACTGTTCTTGCAATGGCACATCACACCACATTCCTCGTCCACACTTGACTCTTCAGTTAGATTATTTTACTGCACTCATACTATTTTTTCAGACATTAAAAAAAGTCTAATTCAGTACATTAAAGCTTCTGTTACTGTGATTCTAGAGGTCTTACCCAACTTCCAAATAATCATTTACTGGATCTTATTTATTTCCACTAGGTTTTACATTAAATAAACGTGCGCATATCCACTACTGTTTAACATTCAAAACCCTAAATTATCTCCACACTTAGACCTATGAAACCATTATACCTGTAGTTCCACTGAAAAAAGCATACTTAAACCTCTGCAACCACACATAATTTTCCTTGCAGACAAGGAATAATCAGCTAGAATTAAGGAAATATGCTATACTCATACCAACTCAATTTTTGGATTTCAGCTAATTCCAGTGATTGTTTAATCATGTGTGTTTCCCAAATATCTTTAAACTAAGGATTTTAATATCTCTTCCTGAATACATGTAGGTCAGTCCTATACAAAGAAAGTAATCTTCATGAAAAAGGATACAAACACACTTTAGCTTAATAGCAGACATACACAATCATTTGAAATTCTGTCTAATTAAAGTGTTAACTTTCTATAGAGACTCTGATGTTTGCTCAGAAGAGAGGTAAAGTTGTGCTGCTTGCAGATATCATTTCAGTTGCATTGCTTCCAAGGAGTATTTTATTTGTACAAAGCTAGAATCCTTCTCTACTGCATGTAAAAAATAGATTAGTCCCTTGATAGCCTTGAAAGTCATATCACTCACAAGAAAATTAATAATGCATTACAAAGTATATAAATTTTAAAAATTAGAGCAAGTACATTGTAATGGTCCGAAGACCACTGTCCATCCCTGCACACATCCAGCTTTCACAGAAATTTTAACATCTTCCCCTCTTGACAGCGCATAAAGGTATAAGCGCAATTATTTCTGACCACTTCCCATTAAGCCCCCGGTCTCCCTAGCCATCCCTCGGATGCAGCAGAGCAAAGCTATGAGTCTGAGACAAAAGCTCAAAGCAGCTGAGGGGAGGGGGAAGGCAGTGTCCAGGCAGGGCTCCTTGATGGCTCTAGTGCCCAGTGTGATCCCCTCATTTAGAAGATGCTCCCAAACCCTCCAAGTACACCTCTTGCAGTGCCAAACCCAGGCTAAACAGACTGCACCCTTCAGCCTGCGTAGAGCAGAGGTTCCTTGTATCAAGGTGCTGGCAGGCAACAGGATTTGGAAATTTGCTGCACCATAACAATGAAGAAGCACCAAGTCTGAGCAGACTTTGGTACAGTATTTCTATGACAATTGATTCAAGTCATTGATGGTTAAACAGCGTTTTAAAAGAAAATAAAGTGAAAATAGAAGAAAATATATATTTGCAGGGTAAACACATCATGCACTAAGAAAAGCAAAGAAGACAGGACACTTTATGCAAGTCAGTCTTGTCGCAAGGTTTGCTCTAACAAGGCTAACGACCAAGAAAAAAAAGTGCTTAATGTTAGAAGCAACATAACTAGTGGTTTCAACTGTGCAATTAAAGCATGCAACTCCTCCTTTCAAAAGTTTCCGTTAGAAGTCTGCTAATGAAATGGGCAGGGAACTCAGCGAGGAAGCAGAAAGAAGGTAAAGAGCCCAGACCCCCTGTTATTTTGGTGAAGTTTCCCAGATCTTGGTGTGGTGCACAGAGAGCCACTGTGATCCCGGGGACACCAGAGGAGTTTTGGTCTCCAGCCAGCGTAGAGCTCAGCCTTCACTGCCTCTTGGGTAGAGCCACTGCTCTGAAGATGACCTGGAAACAAATATCCAGTACCACTCTGTTGCGCGTTACCGTGACACCAGGCACAGCGATAAACGCAGAGTCCTTCTCTGCAGCACAAAGTATATAGCAATGCAAAACTGGGTATTTTCTTCTAGCTGTTTAAAGCCCAAACTAGTCACTATTCCTTCTGGGTTTGGGGGGCAGAGTGAAAGAGAGGAAAGCCTACCACCTGCTTCATTCCTCAGACAGTAGCAAGCTCAGTTGCTGTGAGGTACCACCTGAAGACATCAGCATTGCCAGCAGTCTCCAGAAGCATCAACAAACTCCCAACCTCATTTCTAAAACATAGAGCAACACGGACATTTCCTCTGCAGCTGCTACAAATACTCTGAAAAATAACAGACACCAACTTTTATATGGCTGCCACACACACACAAAAAAAAGAAACCCACTACACTACATGTAATCACTCCCTCTGAGAAAACAAGTCGCAACGGGTTGTGCTGAGCTTTCTGAACACACGGGATAATGAGGGAACAGAATATATGCCATGGGACTTCAAATCTCAGTTTACCAGCACAACACTACTAAAAAATTTTGAAATTCACTGCAAAATGCTACCTGGAGTTTTTTTGGTATCCAGGATAACCTTAACAATACCTTCTTAATCTCTCTCCCCAAGAAAATAAAAGCTACACAGACCAGAGGTAAAAGGTGTGCCATCTGCTAGTGCAATTTACAAAGCTTTGCTCTCTTGTGTTGAATATTGGCTTTCCGCACAACTTCAGCAGGCACATAAAGCTGTGGAAGAGAGCACGATGAAATGCTGGGGCTATGTAACGTTTCGTTGCAGCTGTGTCCAGCAGCCGTCTGGTCCCAGGTCTGTGAGTGAGTAATCACACAGGATCTGACAGCCCTGAAGGAAACCAGGTGACATCCTGAAGTCCCAGGCTTCTGCTTTGCACAAGCAAAGCTACTTGCATGAGCCTGGGGGAGGAATATCCCAGAGATGGAATAACTGAGGTTATGGCTGGTTTACGCTGAGAACCTGCAGAAGTGTGCACGAAGAGCTGCTCTGGCTCTGCTCCACATTCAGGTGAGCAGAGCACTCCTGTCCTCAGCCCTCTGCATTAGAGATGAAGCTGAGGCTATCAGGCATGGCTCTGGAAAAACCGCTTTAAAGGCAAATTGTGCATACAAAATAGAAATTAACAGAAATTAATCACAGTGAATCAATCTACTTATTACAAGGGACTAATATCTGAGCAGGATAACTGTGATTTTAATACATGCCTTAAATATAAACATCCCTGTTTCTTCGCTATTAAAAAGGCTTTATTTTTTGTTTGTATACCCTTTAACCTGCTGTTCTTTGACTGTGTGACACAATGTTGCAGTTAGAGTGTCAAACATCCTGGAGCCATAAGTATTTTTTAGACCACTCATCAACAAACAGACAATCTCAATACGTATTATCAAAATGATATCTTTTCTCACCATTTGACAATTATGTATTATACAGTTATATGCTTACAATTGGTGAGACAATATTGATAGATTTTGCTACTGACTTTTAACAACGTGTGCCTAATTAGATTTTGTGTTATATTTTGAGTATATAGGAGTATTTTATTCGTGGCCCCACTTTATTCTGCAATTTGTTTCTCAATAAATGCAAAATAATAAAATACCAAATCCTAGTGTATACAGTATTTTTATTGACCCAAGTGTTCTGCTAGTAAACACAACTTTGATGATTTCATGAGTGAAAGTTTATTAGGCCGTGTTAGTTTTAAAATACAATTGCCAGGGGACAAATGTTGAAATAATTTCTTACAAGACAAACTTGGGTTTGGATGTTTTCCCAGCACAAACGCCACAACAAAAGCAAAATGGCTATCCTGAGTCATGACATTTTGCATTCTTTCTTGCAGTGACAAATATTTAAACATTTAATGTTGTCTGCCACTTATACAGAAAGAAAACAAAAAGATAGCTTAGAAAGACCTGCTCCCTAGTTGGTCTCCCCAGGGTAGTCCTCACAAATAATTAGCCAAATACCCTTCTTGTAGGTCCACCCAACTGGTAGATACCAGCCTGCCTGTCACAATAGTCTCTAGATAGCCACTTATCTATCTAATGCCTTGATTTGCTTCATATTTTTAAATTAATTTATCTTTGTTTGGTTTTGTGGAGCTATCCTCAGACTCCATCACTGAGACAGAGAATTACGTCCAAATGGTCCTGCCTGCCCTAAAATTAGTGGCCCAGCCCAAGGTGAGACAGAAGCTCAGATCAAGCACCTGAGCTGAGGGGCTATTTTCCAGCATTACTGCCTCCAAAAAAAGGGTCTCCCTCAAAACCTCACATCAGCAAACCAACATTTCAGATCTGGCAGCATGTTTAGGGAAGTGCCACTCCCAGAAGCCCTCTCGGGGGAACTGGGAAGCAGAGACTCAAACCGCAGGGGGTACGCAATGGCACTGTTGTGAAATACCCTCCGCACACCGGACCTCTGAGCTGCCCAACAGTTACACCACTCTAGCCTGACCCCCATCCACCTTTTAGAAACAGCATGCACACTCCTATAAACTTTCATTTTAAGCAGCCAGGAGAAAACCTCACATCTGCCCCATACAGCAACAACGTTGCTCGTATAGCCAAGGCTTTAGCTCCCCTCTCTGCCAAAGCAGCAGGACCAGACTTATCAGCACAACCTTGCAGGTCTGCACAGGTGACATGGGTCCATCAGCTCCTCACTGAGCCAGCATCCCTCTCGTGGGACCTCTCCTCCTCTCTTACCTTGGGGTGAGCCATGGCTGGGGCAATACCTTTGCTAAAAATTTCCCGGGTGTCCATAAGGCCCCTCAAAACAAAAGTCTGGGGGATTGCTAAGAGAGTGTTCACTGGCACTGCACAGGGTAGTGGGGAAGAGCATCACCAAGGGAGGCAGAAGCAAGAGCTGTGCCATTCCCCTGCCCACACACCATACTGCCTTCCTCCAGCAAAGCTACTCCAGAGGCTTTCTGTGAAGCCAAACAACACGAGTGAGGAGGAGAAAAAAAAATAGCCTCCTCAAAACATCCTGTCTGTTCATTTCCACAAGCGCTAGCGAGACATTCTTTAAAATCATACACATGTAGAAAGATCTAGAGGTTGCTGGTTAGTTTGTCATATATTTTTATAGGCTTTTCTGAATGGTTTTAGATTTGACATAGCAACTGACTGTTACTAGAAATAAACTGTAAGTCAATTCCATGCTTCCATAATTCACTGCCCAGGGTTGTTCAAAAAGATTTAGTGATACTTGTGATAGACAGCAAGCCTCTTGATGTTTTCATTTTCACTTAGTGCCTGTAATTCCTCAAACTTGCTGACCTCTACAGAACAGGATGGAAAAGGGTTCCAAAACTTCTTTGAAGGCACTCACTCACCAAAACATTCTAAACGCTCTCATTTCACTTCTTTTCTTTTCAGGGCACAAACTCCAATGGGAATAAAGCAATTGTTGTTATTTTTAAAAAGGTGACCGCTATGATTATCTCCATGACCGATCATGTGATTTTAATCATTTATAATGGAACAAGTTAAAGCAAAAAAAAACCAAACAAAAAAAAAAGTATTTTTGAGACTCAGAATATAAGTTCTCCTGACAGCTGCATATTGATATTTCTCTGACTGAGTGCCTTCGTTTTGAACTTTAGCCTTTCTATAGACATTTCCTTCTTCTCTCCAAAAGTTAACAGATATATTTTAAAGGCTCCAGGTCTGGATGTAAAGACATACAAACAAATCCTTTCTACAGGGCCTGTTACTAGGAATGCTGGTTAGCTCAGTCTAACAAACATTAGAACATCCGTATACTTAGATACATTCACATTCCTGTGCATGAAACCCATGCAGGCGACAGTACACATTCCTGCTCAGAGAAGCTGATGGCTGTGAACTATTTAACTGTAACAGCAGGAAGAGGTAACAAGCAAAATTGCTGCTGTGGCTCCTCTTAGTGCAGGGTTCCCAGGACAAAAGCACCTTGATAGTATCAGCATGGATCTGTCATTACAATTTAATTACCAACAACAGACCACTGACATTTGAAACTGTTAATCAGATTCTGATCCTGAGGGTGGACCGAAGGCCACTTCTCCCTCCCTCAGAGGATAATTTTTACCTCAGTGGAGAACACCGTATGGTTAGCCCCAGTCTGGCATTGCATGTGGAAACCTGGTCATTTATTTTCTTTGCAGAAGCAGAAAAGTCCCCGATGGTGCTGGACACCACTGAGGGCTATGGTCTTATCACCGCCCTGGAGCGGGTGGGAAGCAGCCAGAGCATGGCAGCCTAGCTCCAACAACAGGGCATAGCAACAACTAGAGGTGAGCCTTTTTGGGGTATCTTCAAATAACCAGTTTGGAGACCATTTATGATTTTAACCCAACTGGATCAAACCACCTCCAGGAAAACCTAACCCTGCAGTGTTTGTAGTAGAGATCATTCTAAAAGCTGCAGGTATTTCACAACAGATGAAGCATGATTAAGCTTTATACCCTACAGTCACCCACATAAATTATATCCCAACAGTCTTCACAGACAAAAAAAAAAAAAGACAACAAAAAATACCACAACACAAAAAACTATTTCCAGAAAAAAAAAAAATAGTGATAAGGGATTGCACTAATATTTATCAATGCATTTGGACATCAGGTTATTAACCGAGAATTTGGAAGGCTGGGAAGAGAAAAAAATTTATTCAAATTTGGGCTTTGCATGAACCTCAACATCAGATGGACAATTCACCTCTATTTCTTTTCTTCTGTGCATTAACTATTTAACATTATTTTATTTTTCCTCTTTTTCTAAAAGAGAAAAAGAAATTGCAGGCTTTGCATACCCAGCAGTGGGCAAAGATCTTTCAAAATCCTTGTAGCAAGCTAGTGGCTTGCTAAAAATCAATCAGACAACAGAAGCCAGCACTGCTGACACAAAGCCATCAGCTTTTATTTGGACATTTTCACACATTGTCTAAACTCTGCCTTTTGTCTAGAAAGTTTACATCACACAGACACACAGACACAGACACACACACACGTTTACTCACTTGCAGAGGAACCCAGGACAGGAAGTCAGTTTGTGACTCAGAAAAAGGTGGGAAGGAGTAAATTGCAAAAAGATGCACTGGAAAGCTAATGTGCCTCCTGCACTTCTAGCTGGAGTTGCAGGATAAGCCTCTACGCACACAGACACATAAACAGAATGCACATTTTTCAAGAATCCGGCCTTTAGTTTTAATTGCTTCTTACAGCATAGGCCAATTAAGAATGAGTTGGCAGGATGGGGGTCTTTCCCAGCTCATTTAAAGCTAGGAGAGGTGAAGTTTGCTTTAGGTGGAGTTTGCTTTGCAGGGAGGCTCTTGTTCACACATTTGGCCAAAAAAATGTGAATGTCATTAAACACCTCTTGCACAAATGCTCATTTTATCTGGGTTGAAAAGTAAAAGCTGATGACCAAAAAGTTCCCCTTTGGCCTCATCTCTCAGTTGCAAATAAAATCAATTACAACATCTCTGCTTGTCTGAGCTTTGGAAAGATAAATACCAATAAATACAGACCCAGAACTGTACCTAGAGAAAGTCTTAGGTATGCAAGTCCTCTGAGAGCTCCCCTCCGTTTATCTATAATTGAACCTCTTCACCTTCAGAGTGTATCAAGGTCAAAGCTTAGTTAAGAACTCCTTTTAAAATATATTATAGACACTTTTCAGCATATGCTGAACATTTTACAATGCATGGATGATTACAGAATCAGAAACCCAAAGCGTACTAACTGTAGAAGTAATCAGCCTAAGTGGTGAGTATGTGTATCCTACAGATGCTGTATGAGTAAAGGAGCATCTTCCAGTCAAAGTTATCATTTTTTGTTTTGGTTTTTTTTTTTCCTTTCGACAACCAGATAAAGCATTTTCAAACAAACATAAGAGCACTGAGGACTGAAATAGGCTTGCACACTGGACTCAGACAGTGCCTAGTGACATTCCTTATAGCTGGACATAGGGAAACTCTGTACTTGTAGTAGCAGTGAAGGATTTTACCATAGGGCTTAGACCTGCCCTGCTCACGCTGCCCTGCTCCAGCCAAGGACCTCCTTTGGCCCTTATGCCCATCCTGTAAATCCATATTAACAGTAAACCATCAAACCAGATGGCAACCAAGACGTGTAATGGTGAGTGAGTCCTCTCACTTCACTATTATTAACCGACAGTCAGTCTGAGTCAACAGTGAGCACAAGTGTCAGCCCAAGTCAGCCATCACAGAGTGTGGCACAGCATATTTCAAACAGGTAGTTGGTTTCCTATCCCATTTCTAACAGACTGATAAATACTGTGAGCTGCATTTCTTAGTGAAAACCAACCTGCTGCACAAGAGGAAGATTAAATTGCATGTTCAAACCAAATTAAGAGCATATTGAGCAATTGTTCAGCACTGCATTGGCAGGTATAAAGGGGTCTCGCTGCTGTGTGGGGACTTTTCATCTGAATTTTCCAGAAACTGAGAGTAAGAGATCTTTACAGTCCCTTCTGGTCTCAAAATCTATGTATCTAAAAGTCTAAAGAGTTTATGGCCTGATTTTCCAAAACACCTACATCTCCCCAGGGAATCAAGGTAAATAGCATGGGTGACATCTCCTAAGCAGGCCCCAGGTCTGCTGTGCTGTCTGATCCAGCCCACCACCCTGCTGCTGAATTCACTTAGGAATGATAAAGAAAATAAAAACCTGACAAAAGTGAACTGTGTAATCCCAAAATTTTATAAAAATTTGAAAAAAACTTCCAGTTCATGACAAACATTATAATGAAGCCTCTAATTTTCCTAATGAAAGAATTAACTACCAAGATGAAAGTAAATTTATTAGATTTTCAAACCTCACAGAAATAAAATAGTAAATCAGCCTAGGCAGTAACTATTCCATCTCAACTTGCAGTCATTAACCCTTTGCCAGCTGTAAAGTCATACTAACAACTCCATTTAATTCCATAAGCCTGTCTATAATCCAGTACTAAACAACAATTACTATTGACTCATTAAACGGGAGTTGAAATCTTTTCTTCAAAGTGCGCCTGAAGATGTGAGGAAAGGATGACCGAGAACCTGTCTGCGAAGGCTAAAATGCTCTTCAAAAAAAACCCTGATTACAAACTTCTGAAACTTTAAGGAGGGCACCTGGTCACTGACAGCTCTGCTCCCCGTCTCTCCTGTCTCTGTCCCCCGGCACTCATCCTGCCCCAGCAAAAATCAGCTTCCTGTGTCCATGTTGATTTTAAATCCTGCAGCTCTCCAGCATGTTCCCTCTTATTAAAGCACAGAATACACTGCTTGCTGTTAGACAAAGTCCCCCCCACGCTCCTTCCTCTCTCAGTAATGGCTCTTGTGATGATCTGCAGCAAGGATCATTTAATCTATGAAGAATGGAAATTTCAGTGTTTGTGTATGTATCGCCAGTTACTACCTTTTATTTCTGAATTGTGTATTTGGAAGAGGAGGAAAGACTTAATGCCTTTATTTGCTGCAGAGCGAATGTTCAAGGATAGTGCAGAAAGCAGTTTATCCTGACATAATTTTTGATGCTGAAACTAGAAGGTGCTCCAAGCCCCTCAGCTGCTTGTCCCCTCAGTGCAGGCACACCCACGGCCATCCTGCGCACCCCATAGCATCTGTTGCTGTTTCCCACCCACTGCAATCCCACTGTTTGGGGGCAGATGGGTTATTTTGTGGGTTATATGTCTACTTTTTGCATTTATTCTGATCACTCTTACCTATGCCAACAGTGACTGAGGCGCTTCAAAAGGCAAAAGCCAGGCAAGACCCCTTGTGGCGGCAGACCACCTACCCCTTCATGCCAAGGAAAACTCCCGCAACACTGCCTCTTTGTGCTCCAGCAAACAAGGCAATCACGAAATACAGATGGATACAAAAGGCACAAATAATGTAAAAAAAAAAGTGCATGCAGTAACATTTAAAGCTAGCTATATGTTAAGTAAGCAAGGAGATGGTAAAGTCCTCTTGACCAGCTTATGAAATTCAGGCACAAATAAAATCCAGGCGGCAGCACAAATGCTGCCCTCGCAATATTTAAGCCAATAAACGTAAAAAGAGGAATTGGAATATGAAAAATAATTCTGTGAAAATAACAGTGTTTATTTTACTAAGAGCTTGCCCACCTGCAAGTCCTGGCTTTGCCTAAGTAATTCTGCATTTGTCTGAACAAACTGCCTGATAGGAATAAAGCAGGACTCAGTGTGCTTGTGCCAGGGCTCAAATTCAGGCTGCAAGTTTCAGAGACCCCTGAATCATTACAGGAATTAATCAAAGGAGGAGTAGGAATTCAGCCTAAATGTTCATCCTTTGGTGACTTCAAGTTACATCTAGTATCATTATTTTACACCAAGCTTCTGAAAATTATTTAGTTTTTTTCTCTGCCTCATGCCAAGGTCTTAATCTTTACTGCACTGGCAGCGAGAACATTTTAAAGAATCATTTCCCGAGACACATTTAATACATTTCCAGTAAATTGTACATAAACCTGTCCAGCTGGCTGGGTCATTTAATAAGCGACACACCCACTGAGTGCAGGATGCCACCTGAGATTTACCTCAATGCTTTCAAAAACAAAACGATGATGGGATAAAGCTTTGCTAATGTGTGAGTGCGATGGGGAATACAATGATAACTGCCCACCAGGGAATACAAGGATCTTTTTAAGTTTTGTTATGGGAAAGATTACATACCGGATTAGACAAAAGGGTTTTGAAGATCAGCTCTGAATTACAACAGCTTTAGGAAAAGCAGCATTAAAATGCTGGTTGACTACTTAAAACCACTTAAGAAACAGACGGTACAGTTTATCAAGTGTTTTTGAGCTGTATCCTGCACTGCTTTCAGGGACTGCTAAACATGCTTGGGAAGGCCAACAGTTTTCATGGGATGAGGGGTCTGAGCAGGATCTGCTCTGTCAGAAGCAAAATACCCACAGCCACTTGTTCAGAGTCAGCTTTGCTGAAATTCTACCAATAAAGATTGTTTAAAAGGGGACTTTTTTAACAGCTTCTCTCATGAATGTGTTTGTTGGATCCAAGCTGGGGTCAGGGGAAGCATCTTTTCATTTTCCACAAGCTACTTCTGATAAAGAGTGCAGAGGAGGTAAAGTGCTGAGGAAAGACATCCTTCAGAAGCCAACCCAGGCAAAAGTGCACCACAGCAGGCTGGTTTGCCTCCAAATTAAAACAAAACAAAACAAAAAAACCAGTGACTTGTTTATGGTACAAAAAACAACAGAATCCTTTCCTGCAGGTAATCTTCTATCTTTACCAGCAATATCACCAGCACAGTGTTAAGGAAGTCCCTGGTGAGCAGCACAGGGATCCCACTTGATTACAGTTGTGGCCTGTGCAAACATTAGCACTTGATGTCACTGAAGCCCTTTATGAGAAGCTGGGTGACAAGCTACAGCCCAGTCCCCTCCCTTTGTGTCCCGTCCAACACCCCCCCCACCCCCCACCCTCCTGCGCAGCACATCCCCACTTCCTGCGGTTCTCAGAAGTTGAGACACCCTGGCATCCTCACCACTGTTCATCACTCCCATTTAAGTGAATTTAATAAAATTATTTTTCTAAATTGTTTTAGATGCCATATCTATAATCCATAAAATTTATTGTACCTCTATGTAGAATTATACTGGAGTTGAACATATAAATCAATTTATAAGGTCTAATGACATACAAACGCTTAAAAACTAAAGGCGATGTAGTAAATTCAAATTACCATTACAAATGTAAGCTTTGTAGTCAGTGTGTGACCCACTAAGGATTATATTTAACTCCCCTGAGAGTGGTTTATCATAAAACTTTATACTTTTATTACAGTGAATTATTAACTCCTCCATGATGTGAGTCATTCCATGCTCTGACTATAGCTTTTTTAATGACACTATAATAGACATCTTGCAGTAGGATTGCTACCTCTGAGGTTAAAAAAAAAAAGACAAAAAAGGAAGAAAAGAAGTGAAAAGAAAAGGTATGCAGGACAAATACGGAAAAATGCATTTCCCAACAGAATAAAAATTAAGGATCTGTAAGAAGATCCACTTGAGGATGAACTATGTGGAGGTCATCACAGTCTTCTGACTAATAAGGTTACCAGGCTGGTATCTGAAAATAACCAAAAAGTTTTACCATTAGAAGACACAAAAGTCTGGATGATTGTGATCAGGAGGTTTTTTTGCTTTTATACAGAGAAAAATATTTTCTTCCTCCTGATGCTACAGTTTAATCATGTGACTTTAAGCCATCTTCATAGAGATTACTTGAAAATCACTCCTTCTTCCAAGGAAGCTATCACTAAGCTTTTCCTAATCAACACTTCCACTATCCCCAGCGACCTGCAATTTAATACCGTATTTCCAGACCCTCCCTCGGTTGCTGAGACTGGTCCAAAATCCTGGGAAATTTCTAAGTTTGGTGAAAGGACAACCCTAGACTCATGGCAAGTCCCCGGTTGACTTTGCTACCAGAAAAACAAATTCAAGGGAGGCGTTTCGCTTCATCTATTTTTGTGTTTTATTGCAAATTTCAACAGGTCTGCCCAACTAGGAAATGTCAGTAGGCTAGAATTTATCTCTCCTAAAACCAAGCTCTGCTCCATTTACATTTCCAACAAAAAATAACTGGTTTTTATATAAAGTCAGCCCATTTCTAACCAGATTTCCACATTTTGCAAGCACAAAGGATTTTTCCATATGTTTGAATATGATTTTTAAATGGCATGCACACATTTTTCCATGATAGAATTCTACCAAAAAGTGACTAGTTACAATCTGAAGCATGCCAAGTCACATGGCATTAGACAAAAATGAACCTGTGGATATTTTTAAATGATCTTCATAAAAAATGAAAATAGAAAATTCCCAGTTCTTGTATCTTCAAGATTTTTTAAATACTTCATATTACTAAAGCACAGTCCAAAAAATCAAGGAGACAAGCTTACTATTTCTTCACAATACTCATCGATCCGTTGACTGTACATATTTGCTAGCAGCATCACCACAAAGCTCCTGAAAAACAGCAGGAAAATTAAAAGTGGCAAAGGGGGTCAGTCTACCTGTATAGCCAAAAAACCCCATCACAGAATGGGCTGAAACAATGGTAATGAATTACAAGTTCTCTCGGAATTCAGGAGCTGCTCAGACCTCTCCATATAAGCATCTTCCATTTAATGAGTCTATTTGTGGCCACTACTTTCATATAATTTCATTTGCTTCTCATTTGGACGGAGACAATGGTTATAACCGCATTTATTGGACCTGCACCCATGAAACATTAAAAGAACTTTGCACAAGGTTTTGCAGCAGTGCTAAACTACATGGGGAGAATAAACTGCAGAAAATTAAGTTCTGTCCCACAGAAGTGTGCTTAATTTATCTTGTTTTCCTAGAAGACAACCTTCACTTTCAGCCTTCCCATAGCCACAGTGAGGGCTTTTGAGGCAGAGGGCTTGTAACTACAGTCCCTTTCATACATTTTGGGTTTGACTGATTTTATTTTTTTTTTGCAGTAAGGTGGAGTTGAGGGTGAGAGAGGCAAAGCCTTTTTATTTGAGGAAACTATTAGTATTCCTAAAACCAGAATGGATTATACGAAAGCAGGAGACCTGACTATTTAAATAACTGTTATGATGAATTCACACTGATGTCTATCTGCATTCTCAGGAAAGACCTGCTGTTTAGGCATAAGCAAAGAATTGCATTGCTGCATAGAGCTAGAAGAGATTTACCAAAAATGTGTACTATTACACAGCAGCTTTCGGCTTAGCAATCACTGCTCAGCCCGTTTTATGCCAGCAAGGACAGGCTGTGCCCTTGCAACAGTGGCACATGTCACTCTTCCTGCATGGATTTTCGCACCACCAGAAGAGAAATTTGCCTAAGCCTGGTGATAATTAAAAAAAAAAACCAAAACAAAAAAACAAACCAATACAAAAAAACTCTGCTCAGTGCCACTCCACCAGTAGTTTCTGGGCCAGAACTGAAATAAAGGAAAGTAATTACACATGCAAATTCAGCCTGTGGAAAAGCAAGAAGTCTGCTGTTGCAACACTGGAAAACACTGTCTCTTTACACAGGTTTTATGGGGCAGTTTAGTGCTGTGCTCCTGTTGGGTTTTTTTGTGTCTCCAGTCTTTTTCTGTCAGCGTTTATTTATTTAACTATAAAGTCTCCAGTGAGGCTAAGGTTGATTTACACATGGTTCCCAGCCCAAAGAGCAATTAAATATTAGATTTACTAAAGCTGTATAAAGTTGTAAGGGTCAACTGCAGTGACACCAGAGCAAACCCATGTGACCACTGTGGATGTCATCATTGTGTGTGCTCACCCTTCCAGAGGCATGGCCAGGACATGGCACCAAAACCCACATCATTTCCCAGAGAGAGCCCTGCTGAAGGCAGGTCCTGTTTGTTCATCATAAGGCCTGTTAATTAACCCAATTCATCCCCAGTAAGTACACTGACCCTGGGTCCCGTCTGGAGCTTTGTGTGGAACTCACCACACAAACCTCTGTTTGCCTTCAGGGTGAAGGAGAAACACACATCGGCACACATGGAAGAGAGTTATAATTTTTTTTTTTTACTCTTCCTGAACCAACCGATCTCTTCATAAAGGGACACAACAAACTGGGGACAAACTAATGACCCACCCACCCTCCACTGCATTTGGTTTTAAGGTCATGAAGAAACTCCTTCATGGCATCTGCCAGTGTCTGTAATAGCTGGGAACTCAGGACAAGTCAGGGCTCCTCTTCCACCTACATAAGATTTACTCTGAGCTATAAAAGTATTCAGATATCAGCATTCCTACTTATTTCACAAGTGATTAAAGGAAGAAGAGCAACAAACTGTGCCGTGAAGATTGGTACAGACCACTGTCACGTTCACCCTTCAGTGGTGAGGCAGAGGCTGGTTTGCAGCAAGGTTTAGCGGGGTACCCTGGGGCAACTTGCCTCTCCACGTAGCTACCAATGTTACATACTTAATGTTAGCTATGATGAGTCCATAATTTATATTTCATTATTCTCCATTGCAGAAGACCCAGTTCAGGGGTAATTTCTGTAAAGTTCATGGTGGCAAACAAAAGAAATCAAAGCAAACAGTTCCTTTGTCACAAATAGGTAGGTGGCCCAATCAAGGGGCAGCTGCCTTTTGAGGAGCCTTGGGGAAAACTGTGATTTCTTCCAAGAAACCACAGAAAACAGTGAAGCTGGGCAGGCCAGCACCCCACAAGATGCTACAAGTGTTCCCACCAAACCCAGAGGCTCCGGTTTGATTCCTTCTTGTTCACCATGCACACCTATCATACTCTTCTGACATGCCATGCACATAACATGGAAGAGAATCTCCAGAGAGTCCCGGCCCTGCCACACAGGTTGTGCCAATTTATAGAGCCAATCAAGACCATAAGAATTCAGGAGTTCAGTGATAACACTCCTTCTGACAATCACATCTTGCCAACAAGCCTCTCTGTCAAAACAGTGGCACGGTGCATTACTGAGCAAATTGCCAGCTTTATGCTTTAACAGACATGGATACAGCAACTTGATCAGAGTCCAGTGTTTCGTAAGCTCTATAACTCTGAACTCTTTCTTTGGTGCATTTTAATGCTCAGTTCTGATGCTGCTCCTCAGTAACTGCTGGTTTTCTTTTCCTGTTTTTAACATCTAAATGTCCTTGTTTCTGAGAAGGAGATGAAGATGAAAGAACAAAATGAAGAAAAGTGATGTCACATTCAAATAAAAGAGATGCTGTACTTCAGAAAGTTATAAGCACCTGCAAACAGGAGTTTAGAATGAAAATGCCTTTTCAACCATAACTATAGCATTGCAGTAGTAATGCTGTAATACATTATCCTATTAACTTAAAGAGTTAGATTTAATAAGACAGTGGTTGTATATTAAATAAATGCAAAATGATTATTAAAAAATCTTTTTACTGAGGTTTAACAACTCTGTCTTATACTTGCTGCCGTATTACACCCAAATAAAATGCATGTATGAGAACATATATTTAAACTATTACATCAAGCACACCGAAAAAATGTTACAAATCGATTATTAAAATCTGGAAGGAACCCAGCCTTTGAAAGGTGCAGTTAACGCCTTTGGGTTAATGAGAACAAAGGTCAGCAGAGTCACTTACCACATCCGAAATTGCTGCATTCACCCATTAACAATGGCTGCAGAGCAGCCCCACTTTGTTGAGCAGCACCTAATGTCTCCAAATCATGGCGAGGGGTTAGCCCATGCAAGCTGCTACTTCCATGAGCATATCTCTCTACTTAGTGGGGCTCTCAAAGAACATGCAGTTTTCACTGCTTAAAATCATATCCTTTTGGGCTGTAGTAGAGAGAAAGGTAAATGTGCATACAATAGACATCTGAAAGGTAGGGGCTCTCAGGGAGGCTTCCCTGACAAAAAATGTTGTAGTGGCATGCCGAAATTTTAGCAGTTTACCTAAAGCCATTAGGAAGTAAATACCTTAAGTGACAGAAATTATATGCCGCTACTGCACCAAAATCCTTGAGGTCACTTGAGGCTGGGATTTTTTTGTTTGTTTATTTATGTTAAAGTTTGTAAATTCAAGTTTAATCAAGATAGCCAAGAAAAGAGATTAACCTTAAACTATTTCTGTCCAACAAGAGATGGAGGAAATGTTGCAGCAGGTGAGGAAAAATGCACTGTTGACAAATGACTTCATTTATAGTCCAGATTTTGGACACCTTGTCCTTAGTCACCAGTGACATCTAATTTGTCCCTAAAAAAACTAGCCTTTACGTCTTTGTTACTTTAGGCTTTAGGTTAAGACATGTGGATGTCCCTCATAAATCTGGTCTCCTATAGGGTCTGTCTGTTTCCAGTAGCTTCCCAGTTGAGGACAAAAACCACAAAACCCAAAAGCCACTATTACCCTTTCCTTTCCTTCCTGTTCCAAAGACCTCATCAGGAATAAAGAAATTGTCCTAAATTTAGGCATGTTAATCCCAAGGTGTTTGTGTGAAATAGGTTAGCCAGACTGAGAACAAAAGAGGGGAGCAGAAAGCTATAAAAAGCAAATGAAGGAGAGAAAAAAAGTATATCTACTGTACTTCACTGGCCAGAATCACTGTAGGTATATACCATACAGGGACATCCGTCAGCACTAATCAATACATGTGGTGTTAGTCATGGATGATAAATTTGAAAGGGATTATAACTGTAAACAGTGATCAATAGAGACTTGCTGGAGGAGACAGAGAGGAAAAAACAACCTTAAAATGTTACACGGTTAATAAAGTAAGGGGTCAATCTTAAACAAAACTCCAGCGAGACCCACTTATTTCAGAGCTATTTCTACAAGGAGGGGGAAGGAGGGAAAAAAAAGCCCTACCAATTTTCATAAAGCAATTGTTACTAAAAGGACACATTATTAATTTACGGCGTATTTGCCGATCCCTCCGTTTTGAAGTCACATTCTCCATTAATGTTTGGTTGGAGATGTTTTGCTGGATATAAGCTGGCATCTCCGAGACCCCCAGAGAGAAGCTTGCTTTCCTCCTCACTCTTCCCCTCTCCTTCCCCCCCCCCCCCCC
>Ga0065711_1004869_pt1 | contig 26916 bp, 22 predicted proteins | sample Hoacrofraction12_FD_59098 | JGI IMG/M metagenome (GOLD analysis project Ga0065711, IMG submission 59098) | Hoatzin crop microbial communities from Cojedes, Venezuela - Epithelial fraction 12 v2 (version 2) | ecosystem: Host-associated > Birds > Digestive system > Esophagus > Crop | place... | reverse complement strand
CCGGCCGCCGCCTCGACCGGCCGGCAGAAGAGGATCCCCCTCCTTCCTCCCTTGCTGAATACACACACACACACATACACATATACAGCTGCAGCCCACCTTCCTCCTCCTCCAGCCAAAGCCGCGTCTTGCCCCCGCGCCCTGCCTGCCCGTTTCCACAAAGGAGCCAGCAAACCCTCCCGGCTCGGCGGGAAGCAGCCTGGTCTGTAATCCAACTCGCCCCGCTTTTTCCCAACCTCAATCCCTGACACCACCCCACCTTCGGCTCGCCCTCCTGGGGTGTTTTGAACGAGATTCTAACTTCTTCAGGCCAGGGGTGAGCGTTTATCGCGCCTCGTACAGCCCGTACCACGCTGGGGCCCAGGCAGCACGGGACCCGCAGGCATAATTACAGTCCCGACGACGAACGCCTGTCGTGCTGTTTGTCTCCCCATTCAGGCTGCCACGCTGCACCGTAATCAAACGCGCTGATTGTTTTCAAAAAGCAGGCGTGTACTTCAGGCCTGGCGCAAGGCTGTCCCACATTCTGCTCCGGGTCACGTCGGGCCCTTTGGATTCAATGCTGAAGAGAAATGGTGCTCCTCCAGCTGCAAGTGCTGCAGGGCTCCGGCTCCTCGCCTTCCCCAAAAGACCCGAGACCCCGGCGCAGCACGGCACAGCAACACAGGGCGTGGGTACGGCGCTCACCCAGAGGATGCGCCCATGTGTTCATCTGCTGCGAAGGAGGGGTGACCTGACGCAGCCTTGCCACTGAACTTGTGAACCGTGGCATTTCCTGCAGGCTGTGAGCCTGGCGATGCCCGGGACAGCTGATGTTCTGGGTACTTTTCTCCTGATTTTACCATTAATGAGCATGTGGTAAGTGCTGGTGCTGGACGGTGCTATGCTGCCAGCACCACAGACTCCCATGAGGAGACATGGGAGGACAAGAAATCACAGAATCACAGAATGTTCGGGGTTGGAAGGGACCTCTGTGGGTCATCTAGTCCAACCCCCCCTGCCAAAGCAGGGTCACCTACAGCAGGCTGCACAGGACCTTGTCCAGGCAGGTCTTGAATACCTCCAGAGAAGGAGACTCCACAACCTCCCTGGGCAGCCTCTTCGACTAAAGAAAACTCTCTGCCTCTCAGATCAGCATATGTCGAGTCAAGCTGGTCGCCCCAGCTGTGCAGACCAGTACAGAACAGACACATTGGCACCCCCCAAGCTGCCGATCTGAAGCCGTGGCTCCCTCGACGTGGCCAGCCTGCCAAGCAGGAGCAACGCGCCAGGACCTCTTGGCTCTGGCGAACACACTGGTGCTGGCAGGCGCTGCCACACACGATGCTGCTGTGGGGCTGCACCACAGACACAAAATGCTGCACAGATCAGATCCCAGGTTTTCCCCGAAGCCACCTGGTTGAAGGGCAAGTCTTTAGCTGTGGAGAGAGGACCAGACGTGTCACTGCCTGCTCATGTTCTGCTGGCAGATCACTCAGGGAAGGCCTGGGGGTGCACTGAGACCCTGGAAGACAGTCATCCCTCCAGGTGCTACTGCAACCAGACCAGCAATCCCTGTTGGAGCGCTGAGGCTGACAGGGCTGCATATCCCTGTGCCCAAGACCTCTTGGTATGCACCACCCCAATCATGGACGTGAGTTTCCATCACACGTCCAGAATGAAAACTCAGGAATACGTCCCTTCCTTCTGTTCGGTCTGTCCATTGAATACCACTCATTTCTTCTTCTTAAGTCTCTATGGGGTCCTCAGGTGCTCCTTTTCAAGCCCCCTCAAAAACATGGCTTGGAAAAATGCAAAACGCATCCACACCTGGCATCGGGCAGACGCCTGTCTGAATATTGGAGAGAGCTACAGAAGAGTCTGTTTTCTGAACATCACCAAGATCAGAGAGAGCTGGGCCTCTCATCTGCTGAGCAAACAGCATTGCATAAATTGAAACTGCCTCGGGCTCACTGGAGTAAACTCACACGCCCAGTGTGTCCTGGAGTTCAGGCGTTTTAGAGAAGAAAAGCACGGCGATCTCCTTGTCTGACAGGGCCAGTTCACTGCTCCACCTTTTTCGTCCCTCCTCTGGCAGGTTGTCATCACTCCTCACCTCTCGCACCGTCCTCCCCTGCCGTGCACTCCGGGCAGGTATCCAGGCTCCAGCTGGAGAATACCGACTTGATTAGATTTGATTCACAAAGGCATTTCACAACACGTGTTCGCCTAAACAAAATAAAAGTCCTGGATCTAAGGATCATAATTAAGGGCAGGATAGATCCTTTTGAAGCAAACTACTGGTAAGTCACCAAATTTTAAATAATACAGTTTCCTGCCAAAATCTCCTGCTAAGGAAGAAGTTCATATAAGTTCAGCTGCTCAACCCATGACTTCCTCAAATAGCAGGTTTTTGGCTTTTGGGTCTCTTAAACATACAGGCTCCTGTTCCAATTTTGTCAAATTACGCCCTTGTCAGGTACGCAGAAGGCTTTAACCATCTCTTCAGGCCTTAGACAAACAGGTTGCCACCGAGGATGAGGAAGACATTGCATCTGCCACTCCTTCACTTCTGTTTCTTTTTGCCTGGACTCCCAACTTACGTGTCCAACATGAATACTAGGAACAAGAGCGAAAAACCATCACACATACAGCGGTTTTGGGTTCCAAATAACCTCTGCTCAGGCTGACCTGGGGGGGAAGATCCCCTGGCCCAGTTCCACTTTTTCTGCATTAGCTGTTTTCTTAGCAGCTATAGATAGGTGGGAATGAGCTGGCTCCTTTCTGCAGGCTAGCAGTTTTTTATGATTACAGCTGCATTAATAGCTTGGTTTGCCCATCCCAACCTCTCCACCTGAAATCACGTTCAGTTCCACATCTCACAGCATGTCACTCACCTTACCTGTCCATGAGGCTGTAGCTGGAACTGCTTAAAATACAAAAACCAAAGCACGTTCCATGAGAAGAAAACCAATGGTGACATACTGACACCCTTCCAGGGTGCTCCAGGAGGACAACGGAGGTGACTGCACTGGAATGAGGACCAGGAGACTCCATTTGCAAGCCGCCATCCCTCCTGGTGGAGAGGTCAGCCTCTTCTACCTGCTCAGCCATGAGACCCTCCTGAAGCACTCACAGATGCTGGGGCCAGGCTGGCCTTGGCTCCAGCCCTTCTGGCAGCTTCATACCAAAAGGAAACCACTGTGGGGACAAGTTCAGTTTCCTCTCCATGTGCCTACTTAAATCATTCCAGAGAAATAATCTCTACCAAATGTACTTTCTTCAGAAGCAGCACAAAGCTGCTCTGTGGATCTCAACAACAATGTAGTAATTAAAAACTTCCTGTTACGCTGCAATGAAAGTGCTCTTGAGAAATGGGTTTAAAAAGGGGGTACAGTCAAAAGTACAAAAATAAATTGGTGGAGAAAGGAATCCACAGTCAGACACATCCCTCCTTCACGGGGATGGAGGTGCTTCAGTCCTGCTGGAAAATGCTCAAAGGCAACGCAAGAGCTGCTTCCCAGCAGAGGAAAACACGCAGACGTGCGTTTCACTGGCCTGTGGACACTCTTCATATGACGGAAAGGGTGCCTGAGGGCCACATGACAGGTCCCTAGGAGAAGGCTGTGGTTGAGGTGGGCCTCTGAGAAGTGGGGGAGACTGGCCTGAAGCTCAGCACTGTTCCCATCATCTCCCAGCCTCGCTGAAGGTGGAAGGTTTTCACACAACATCAGATGCAACTCGGGACTGTGCCACTGCGGTGGCTGCAATGCCTGTGCCCATGCTTGGGCACAACGCCCCACGTCCTCCAGGGAAGCATGGCCTCCAACCTGCCAGCGAGGTCTGATGCACCACGCTGCCACCTGAGACACGAGGAAACGCTCTTGGCCGTATCAAAATGAGGTGCTTTCATCGTTCTTTTAACCGGAAATTTAAGCAAAGTCGAGACCATTGTGCAAAATGTTTCCGCATTGATGAATCAGCTTCTTCCAAAGGGAAAAGCTGTGCCGTTCGACACACGTTAGCCCGTTATACATAACAAGCCCTCCCCCAGAGACCTTGCAATTAAGGCCTGAGACAAGCTGAAGCAGGCAGGCAAAATAAAGCCCAGGTTTGGAGGTACCAATTAAGCAAGCAGAGCAGAAATCTGAGTATACCACTGGCCTGACCGATGCCAGAGGGGAAGAGTTTGTTGGCAAATTTCAAAATTAGTCTTGAAAGAAGTAGAGCTGGTTAATATGAACCAAGCAGCCTCACTAGGCTTAAAAATGATGAAATAGTCCTTTGCATGTTCCTGCCTTCCCCTGTTATGCATAAGTCATAAACAATTAACCAGCTCTTTGTCTTCAGCCCTTGATGAATTCTGGGGTGTCATAACAGTAGTAGCTGATGGTATCTCAACTCTTCTCTCTTCCGAAAATACCAGGCCCTCACATGTAATTCCATGGTGGCATGGAGCAGGTTCTCCTTATCCTCCTGATCAGATTTCTATCCTGTCCTCCCCTGTGCAAGTAATTATTGTCTGGAGCCATGTTCATGGAGGCAATAGGCACATACGCCAGTCAGCAGTGCTGTACGGACTGGGAGACCTGCTAAAGCTGGGCTGTAATTATACAGTAAAAGGCCTTCAGCAGCACTCACCAGTCCTGGACAATAACAGCAAGCAAGTAACACCCTGTAGGCCAGCTTCCCCATTAGGGTTTTTATTATTTTTGTGGTCGTGAGTCATATGGGAGTACCTAGCAGGTAATGTCACATACAAGTGTTGGGCCTGGAGACCAATGGAGAAGACAAAAACATATTTTCTTTGGCTGTAATCTGAGCCACCCTCAAGAGACAAGACAGATTATCACCCCTGTGGCAGCCATCCCGGCAGCCAGGCAGGCTGGGAGCTGGGCAGCACACCTACCAGCATCACATCTCCCTGGGCTCATGAAGCCATATTTGGTAGAGAAAAGTGATTTCCTGTGACTTTGTTGAAGAAAGCTACAGCTCAGGACATTGTGCCAGGTCAGTGCCTCCTGCCTGATAAGTGGGTGCCTCAGGTGTCTATTGGCCCCCACCTCCATATGGGGCCAGGTACCCATGGGGCTGCAGGATACCGTCAGCTGGTCTTGCCTGCAAGCGATGCTCTGTGATGTGAAAAGGGGAGGCCTTGGCTGGCTGGTGGCCAGGAACCCCAGCCTGTCATCCCCAGTGTGGCTCCTTGGGGTTGGACAGAGCCAGAAGCCTTCCTGGCTCACACACAAGGGACAACACCATCTTCTCACCAACTGCTTTTCCCAGTGTCCGGACATCCCCATCCTCTGTCCTGACAGACATTACGCCTGGGAAATTCCTTGGGATGTTCTCTGCATATCCTATCCACACCAGTGTCCCACCATGACCAGGAGTTAGAGAGATGCCAAAACAACTGAAATGCAAGACAGGAGGTATGTGAATAAATCTGATCTACCACCACGGCAGGCAAGCACAGTCCCTGCTGACAATAAGCAACAGAGGACAGAACACCAAAATAAAGCAAATCGCATATTTCCCCGGTAAACTAGTACTGTTTCAAAGGAGATTGTCAAATGCCAGCTCCCTTCTGGAAGACAAGGGCATCTAGCCCTTCTTTCTGGTATCCCAATTCACTTTGGAGACACATACCACAAACGTGCATGTGATTTTGCATCTTGATGCCATGTCTCAAAGCTTCAAGTCTAGAGGAGCCTACCAACCCAAGGCACCACCGAGGGCAGAGCTGTCGTATTCCACTTCCTAGCAAACCAGTTACCTGTCAGAAGCTGCGCAGGACACATGGCACACGTTCATCCACCTCCAAGAAGCAGCTTGAAAGCCACAGTCATCCTGGAAGTGTGACGATATCGGAGGGTGATCTAAATGACGCTGCTGTCTGCAGGTCCCCGTGTTTCACCTGAGGGGGATGAGGTGGGGAGAGGCTGCCTGGATGGAGCTGACAGGCACCTCTGCTGTGGGTGACCATCACGGGCTGGCAGGGGGAAGCGAGGTTTCTGGGGAAGGAGACAGAGCATGGCTGGTACAGAGGGCACAGAGGCGGGAGGGCTGGCCCTAGCTGCAGTAAGATGAGGGAGTTTGCACGGAGATCTTGGGGACTGATTAAAAAAATGCAGCACAAAGGCAGGCCTGAAGAGCTGCATGAGCAGCCACAGGTGAAGCAGAACCAAACAGGTACCGCCGGTCCGCATCTCCCTCCCTCTCACCCACGCCCCTCGTCCTGCCCTGACTGCTGGCTCCGCAGCGCTTGCGTCTCCACAGCTCCCTTCTGCCCTTCCGCTCCACCTCGTGCTGGCATCTCCTCCCCACGGCTCCTTGCTCTGCCTTTCCCACCTTTCTCTGTCCCTGAGGACGCACAAGCCTTTTCATCTTGCACGCTTGCCTTTCCGCTGCCGCCATTTTGTTCTTTCCTGCCGAGGCATCTCCCTTTTGCCCCCCGGGTGAAGGGAGAGCCGAAAGCCACCGGCTCCCAGCCAGCTCCACTGCCGTGGTCTCCACAGCTGGGTGGCCACCGATCCACCCACGAGTGGTCTCTACCCACGTGCTCCCACGGGTCTCGGGAGGCCTGTGGATGGTCCCCGGCTGGCACTGCAACAGGGCGAGGGGAACCCGGGCACTCATGGCCCCTTCCTGGCTTCCGAATGTCTCCTGGGGACAGCAGGGAAGGAGCTGTGAAACTCCAGTGCTTAGTTTTTCTTCCCCTCCTTCCATCACATATTAAAAGCCTCTTGTGAAAGCAAAGAATAACCCAAGAAGTTAATAAAATAAATTGAACAGAGACATGACCTCAGCCTGGCCACCTGGAGCAGGAGGTGGTGTCTAGTCCTGAACGACTGTTGCTACACCTACACCACAGCCCGGTGGGCGGCACTTTACAGGGTGGCCGGAGAACAGGCAGAGACCATGCTGCATGTTCTCAGTGCTTTTTGGTGAAGTAGCAACACTATACCCCCTATATTCCAGCTTTCTTATGGGAGACTTAAGGCTTCGACTGGAAGGTGTTTACCTAGCTGCTGGACTGAGAGTGAAATGTCCATGTTGCACCCAATAAACTACTCATTTTTTTCCTTCAGAACAAATAAAAACACAGTGGGATCAAAAGCTGCTCTTTCCTTTGGTGGAGGCAATGCCTGACTTGCCCCAGCTAAACACAACACATCTCCCTCCAGCTTTGTCCTTCACTTTGCATTCAATGCCCCCAGCAAGCCTGGGATTCCCAGAGCAACGTGGAGACAATGCAAGGACCTATGTAAAGTGACTGTCTCTCTGCCAACAGCAAGGACTTCTTGCAGATACCAGGCAGGCAAACGAAGGGTGACCTCAGCTTTAGGGGTGCTCAGCCATGAGCGCCCAAGCTTTGCCCTGAGCAGGAACCCGAAGGACCAATCGCTGGGACAAACACCTCCCGCGCAGGGAGACAACCAGCACAAGGCAAGCGATTACTGTGGGCTAGGGAGTGTATCCGCCTCAAAATTGCTGTTGACTGCAGATGTGTGATGAAACACGTTGCCCTTGTAGACAGACGTGTACATAGCGATGTCTGATTCAGATCACTACTAATTACTCTGGCAGAGTATTTTAGGTGCCTTAGAAAGCCAACACCCGCTGAAGAGGCATGATGCTTCCTGGAGTGACGTTCTGCCACTGATTGCAGCTTGGGTGTTGCAGCTTGTGCTTACTTTTCCTCCTAAGAAGGGGGTTACAGCTTCTTCCGACTCCAAGCACCCACAAGTAGTGTATTGACTGCTCTGTCATCAACATCTTAATGAAAACCCTGAAGGCAAGTAAATTTATGACAGTTTGATACTGAGCTATACATAACTGCTCTTGGGGTGTGTATTTTCACCCAGTTGTGCTATTGTCTGACAGCAACTTTATTCGGGAACTGAAAGAAAACCATGATATGAACCATGCCCTAAGCAAGGAGGAGGGAGGATGCTAGTTCTGCCCCTCTGTCCATGCAGAGAGGCTCCAAAAAAGAAGACAACAATAAGCAATGATGGATGTGAAAGGCAAGAGCAAAATAGAGCGAAATATTGGGGGGGGGAAGATTCACAAAGACAAGAACAGTTACAAGAAAGGAGGGGCTGCTCTCCGTGCAGGATCTTCACCAGTGACAGGTATGAAAGGATTAAGACACCAAGAGGGCCAGTGCTAAAAATCTCCAGGAAGAGATGTACGCCTGGGGCATCCCCTCTCAGGGGTGGCCAGGGCATCCTTTCCCAACAGGCCACCATGCCACCTCCAGCCCCATCGTGGCCTCTAGCCTGCAGCGGGGACCTGAGAGATGTGAGGGGCTGTGCTGTGCCAAGGCTTGCTGGGTGTCCCCAGAGCACAGTTCATCCTGCCCAGCCACCTCTGTATACCAGCTGCTGTGAACAGAGAGGTAAATTCTGCTTCCCCTGAACCCTTCCAAAGCGACACTGACCAAAGTGACACAGACACGAGCTCCTGCAGGACAGGCAGCCTTCAAAAGGGCCAGTGCCCCGAGGAGTAAGTATTGAAGCATATTTGTAATTTGTTTTTAAAGGTTGAAGAAGCCTAGGCAAAGACATCGGGAAAGTGGTGTGAAATGAACTCACTAGTTTTCTAACTGGCATCTTCTTAGCATTGCAGCGTTGTTTCTCAGCACATGTATTAGCAACAGCAAAACGTCCAAGCCAAGACATTCAGCAAAAATGAGGTCACTAGAATAAAACACTTATTATCACCAAAACCACCTTTCCTCACCACGTAACTGTGCCGCAAAAGACACTGACTCAAACCTGATAAGGGATGAAATGTCAGAGGTCGCAGCACGCATTTCTCAGGAGCTCCCCCATCGATCCCACTGCCCAGCTGAACATCAGCTCTTTGACAATTTCCATTTTCACCAGGCAGTCCTTTTATTTGACCCCCTGTGCTGGTGTGAGGCTCCCACATTACCACTCTCAGGTGTTTGCAGCAGTGCTGGTTGCTCTTGCTTCTTCTGCACGGTATTTCTCGCACACCTACAGCACTGCTATCGTGACAGTCGTGCCTCTTCCCCAAACCCGCCTCCTCCTGGGCTCCTACTACTGTTAGCACCCTGCCAGTTGCACGGTGGGGGATGTAAAAAAAATGGAGTCAGCTGTGGAAATAACCAAATATTTTTGGTTAAGAGATGATTGGCAGTAGTTCAGACTGATACAGAGCTTGGCATTTCAGCTGCTGAAGCCTATCCCACACAAAGGCTGTGGTTTTCCATCATATTGCTCACGTATTTGTTTTCATACTTTTTTTCCAAAAAAGAAAATGGAGCTAACATTTTTCCTCAGGTTTTCTTTCTATTTTTATTTTTTTTTAATCTTAGAATTATTTGTGGAAAAAGGGCTTGCATTTTGGACTTTGAAAAGTGGACTAGTGCAAGTGGCCATGGGTGAAAGGATACTGTCATTCAAATATCATACTAACATCACGCAACACAGGGAAGCCAATTAGAATTTTCTATCACCATTATGGTACAGACTTTGGAAAAAAACCCCAAACACTTTGTATTCCTGCCACATGAGGATAAATCTAAGTCCCAGCACAGGGAACAAAAACCTCTGTTTCTTTGCTCATATGGAAAAGAATATGGATCCAGCTGCCCATCTAGATGCCCTGTGGGAAAAGCAATGCAATGCTCCAACAGAAACAGTCAAGCAGATGCCTACAGGTGGACTTCAGAGCCATGACAAGTTAGGAAACCCACTGATTTGACTCGGCAAGGAAAAGCCTTTGGCTGCAGCTGAAAAAGTGTGTCTTGACCTTTAACAAAGTTGTCCCTCAAAGCTCACCCAAAAAAATCTAAGTTGGAGTCTGGCTGTTTTTCTAGAGCAAGTGATGCCACAGGGGTACTGAAAACTGGAAAATGAAGGTTGGAAGAGTATAGTTCATTAATGATAAATCATGACGACACTCTGCACAGAAACCAGGAAGTTTCTCTTCTCAAGCGTACCAAGGTCTTCAGGAGGAAATGATTGCATACACAGTCACAGAGTCTATTACAGGTAATTAGACCTATTTTTCCACTGAGGTAATCTCCTTCACTCTTTTGCACTTCAGCTTGGGTGACAGCTTTCAACATCCCCATCATCATCATAAAAAGGAGTGTCCAAAGTCCCGTGGGGTCTGGGAGAGTTGAACGTGGGACATCGGCTCTGCCTCCTGCCCCGGAGCATCGACGGTGCCTGGCAGGTGACATGCAGCATCCAGCCTGGGCCAGTGCAACATTCAGGCAGACAAAACCAGCAGGTTTCCTGCTCCTGAAGGAAAGCAAACCTGCTGAGCTTTTAGATTTCTATTTGAAATAGAAAAGCTGGCAAGAGGAGGAGCTGGGAGGATCAGCGAGGCCGGCAATGCAGGCTGCTCTTCCAGGGTGAAGAGGGAAATGCCATTCTGTCCCATCCCGTCCTGTCCCATCCCACCCCATCCTGTCATCACTGCCATTCGGGGGGACTCAGGAGTGATTGTCCCTGGAGCGGGTCCAAAGGCCGGGGAGCGACTGGCCCAGGCGCCACGAGGAGCAAGGGATCCCCAGCGAGGGGGTGTGGGAGCCCACCCTGCGCTGCTCGCACTCCCTGCGCCCTCGAACGCGGCCCTCTGGGTCACATTGGTGCAAGCATTTAGATGCCTACAGATGCAAATCAGGAGCAATGTGGTGTTTCCCAAAGCATTTGCATCTCAGACACCCACACGTTCTTAAAACTCTACCCTTCCGCCTATGTATGCATTAGTTTCTTCATTTCTAAAACGGATACGGTAATTACCCGCCTCCCTGGCAGCAGGAGGAGAGGAGCAGATACCTGGTGTGCTGCCGTTAGCTCAGCGCCAGCGCTGGGGCCCCCTCTCCTTGCAGCTCCACATGCCAGGCGATTCCGGCTGCCCCGTCAGCACTGCAATTGCAGCTGCTGATTTCAGGGGAGGAGAGAAACCCCGACTCTGAGTCTAGCTCTGTTTAAGACGGTTTTCTGGGATGATGCTTCCTGACCATCTCCTCAATACCCGCGGGCTTGTGCCTTAGGAAAACCTCCGGTTCCCCGGGCTGGCGGCACATCTGACCGTCCCGTTTCGCACAGGCAGCTGCTGGCAGGCACGCGATGGGGACTTGCCAGAAATACCATAGGGTCACGCGCGTGCTTTGCAGGGAAACGAAATCTGTGTGGGCGCCTTTTAAGGAAACCACGAACCTCCCTTTGAGCACCCCAGCGATCACACAGCTCAGGGGAGTCAGCCCGAAAAGCAGCTCTGCATTTGCACTGTATTTTTCCTGGACTGTCGGCCTTTTGTATTTCCTCTTCGTAGCTAAGCCATGTCTTCATCTCTTCTTAGCAGTGCTCATTTCTCACGGTAAGAGAATATCACAAAAACCTAAGAAAAACAAACAGAAGTGTATTCTTGCCCGTCAACAGAAAGCAGCCCTGCATTAAACTGACCTGCTGGATACTGCTTTACCTTCTACTTACTCAAACACAAAATCCTATTTTCCTTTATATAAGAAAGGATGAAATGCATAGACAAAGGAGTTTTCACTTCAGGAACAGGGAATACCAAAGAGAGTTCCCCAAAACAGTTTGCAGGCTGAACAGAGCAATCAAAAAATTAGGACACAAGTAGGAATTGATACGCCCAAAGAAACACTTCAGCTGATCATCCAGCTACTTCAGGCAGGCAATCCATCAAGTTTGGCCACCACGACACTTTTGAAAACTTGTCCAAACAAAAGCAGTAGGCAGCACAGCGAGTTAGACCGTGAGGTACGTGCATAGGCTGTGTGGAGAGCTACACACCTGACCTAAAAGCATTAAGGCCAAAGAGAGAGTCGTGCAGGCTGGGGTCACGGCGTAACATGTACGGCGGAGTCACGGTGTAAAATCGGGTGCATCTCTTCATCTCGGACCCGACATAAAAGGTACCACGAAAATGCCAGCGCAACAAAGAGCAGGATGCAGCTCCCCTTGGCTGCAGCAGATTTTCAGCTCATTCCTTACAGCCTCTCAGGGATGAGCTGAGCGTTATTATGCTAAATTAGCAGGAACGTTGCAGCTCGCTTATTAACACATCCCGTGGGCCACCGGGCTCACAGAAACTCTGCAGGGCATGGAGGAGACAGACTCTGTTCGGCTGCGGATCTGTTTGCTCATCCACATCAGGCTCATTTTGAAATACGGCGCAGCGTATGACAACAGCACAGTGATCCTGGGTTTTTCCCCTTGCAACAGGTGTAACATAGAACAGCCCTGCAGTTTTTACTCAGCCCATGGTGCTGCCTCCTAGGAGTCTGCTACCAGTGTTTTTTCTCAGTAGAGCATTCAAGAAAAGATTGTTTGGCTATTTAAACACATCAAGATACACAAAACCCTGGGAAGATACTAACAGTGGAGAGCCAGACTTGCAGTGATTAACACAAAGACACCAGATCCTTTCGCCTTTCATTAGGGAATTTAGCAGAGACCTGAGTCACCAACTGCTCATGGGGTTTGCTGTGGCGGCAGCAGCACCTTGCAACACCTCTGCTGGCTCAGCCACCTCACCTGTCTGGAAATTTCACTGCAGCCCATGAGAGTTCTGCTCCAAACTGTGCTGGAGGATTGAAAAACTGCCCATAACACCATTTCTTCAACAGCACATTGGCTTGTGGAGTATGTGTTTCAAATCTCGCAGCATGTGGATGAGTGTCAGGGCACCCAGACATGGGAGCTGCAAGAAAAAAGCCACAAATTGTTCTGGTTCTTCTGGTCATTAGAAGATATCAGGGCTTAGCCCCTAAGCAGGGTGTTTTTTCTGTCCATCAGTTCATAAATCCCTGTATTTTTGTCACCTAGGGACACTCAGACTGGGTTTGACACGTCTTTCATTCTGTAGCCTGCCTCCAAAAAGACTCAGCAGTGGGTGCTGATGGAAAGAGGGTCAGAAACAAGGCATGCACCACCCAGCCCCCCTCTCGGCGTGTTCTCCTTTTCAGAAATTCTCCTTTCTCCAACAAGGTGTGCAGGGCTAGAGGCACATTTATGCTCAGAGATAACTTATCTCCGCAGTTCATCCTCAGCCCCGGGCCCCAAGCTGCGTCCACTACATGCTGGCCAGCAACAAACCCACAGACTCCCTTGAGCAAAACCCAAAGGGAAGGAAAATGAACATCAGGCCCTCAGGGCTACAGGGGCACTCAGGCCAAACGACCTTCCAGCAGGCAGCTTGCCTCCTCCTCAGCACCCGCCCCTGCAAATACCCTCCACAGCAAACCCCACTCTTCTGTAGTGGGGTTGCCAGCCACAGGAACAGAGTTGGGCCAGACAAGCAAGTGACAAAATTCCTGCTGATTTCTATGAGAAGCAGCATTCTAAGCCCTGATGCTCCAAATACTCCCACCAGACGCCAATCCAGATTTTTTCGGAGCTGGCTTCTGTTGCAGTGAAGACACAAAACATTTCTCTGGCCTCCTCTGGCATCCAGAGGCTTGTCCTCGGACAGAAAGGATGAGTAAAGACTTCAGTAACTATTTGTGGAGCCTGCTCTCTCCTCTCACAAGTGATAACTCATCTGCAAGCACGGTGGAGGTGGGCTAGGACAGAGCCGAAGCCCTGTGATGGGCCTGGCTCGGTGAATGCTGCCTAAGACTGACCATGGGCATGGGCTCAGACTTCCTCGGCACTCGCCCCTCTGCAGCGTTAGCTCTTGTTTTGCTGAGAGTTGCAATTGTGGAGAGCCTTTTGCTGACATACAGGCTTTGCTGGGGTTACTGTTAGCTTATTAAAATGAAATAGGTGTTGTTATGAAAAGGTTTGGTAGAAAACCAAGAGAGGGTGAACTGAAACTGGGATGACTTCATTGTCTTCATGGCAAATGTCAGGGCCCATCATTCACTACCCATCTGCACGTACAAGCTAACAAGGATCAGTGCACAGGTAGCACAGTGTTGCCACTATAAAAATGGCAGCACCCTCCCTGCCTGAAGGGGAGGAGGCAGAGAGAGCAGACCCTCCACAGGGATCCCTGTCCCCTGACCCAGGAGACCAGGATCTGGCAGTGAAGGCTCAGCTCTGGCGGACGAAGAAGCAGGACTGCCGGCCACCGACGCAAGGTGTCCGCCAGCTCAAGGCTGGCTGTGTTTTGCCAGGCAGTGTCTGCTCCTGGCAAAGATGTCCAGTGCCTTTGCCCTCCGTCTTCCATGGTCATCTTAATCCCACAAAGCAACAGCTCTTGTTGTAGCAGAAGTTGGGAAACAGAGTCAAATATTTCCTCAACTGTCCCGTAAAGTTTCTCTGCTGCAGGGTTCAAGCAGCAGTAATGTGGGGGGGAAACACAGCGGCAGTCATTACACGATCCCTCTACCACCACAACAAAATGCCGTAGGAAACCGAAGAGAATAATGTATCCTGTAGCAATTTTTTGCATCAAATCATCCAACAGCGCTTAAGAAGCAAATCAGGTCACTTCCCAGTGCTTAGTTAAGCCGATCTGCTCTCCCTCGGATACCTGGGGACGGGATTGGTTGCTGCCACAGCCACAGCAGACTTTTCAGGGCTCCAGACAGGTTCCCACCCGGCCCTGGGATAGGGATCGAAGGGAAGGATTGCTTCTAGTAGCAGGTCCTCAGGGGATGCTCCCCAACCAGCCATTGCACCAACACCCCAGGGCGCAGACGTTTGGGCTGGTGCAGCTCAGCCTGGGCTGTGCTTTGCACTCCAGGTTATTGAACCCATATCCAGCTCCCACCAGCTCCCACCGAGGGAAAAAAGGGCCCGCGGCGCTCCAGGCAGGCTGATGCTCAACCACGTGCATCTGCCTGATGGATTCAGCCTGCGAAGCTGCTCACGCAGCTCGCCCCAATCTCTGCTTTGGCTCAGTGAAAGCAGAGGGGTCAGCAACAAGCGAAAGCCAAACCTGATGTTTTTCCCCCTGTTCAAATCTGCCGCCACTGGAAAGCCTGGTTCAGGAATCTCTCTCCAAATTTCCATTTAGACTCACAGAATTAGTTTGAGTACAAGAGGGCAGCGATTGCACACTTAATTTGTTTCACCCTGGAATACATCGTCATTTAGAAGCCCAGAATATTTATTGGTGGCAAAGAGATATTGATTGCCTAGCCACAGGCAGAGTAAAAATCATTGAGGAGAAAAAAAAAAAAAAAAACCAAGCAACAAAACGAACCAGAAAAATTGCTCCGCTGCCTCCTGCCATGCTGCCATGCGATGCGCCGTTTCGGTCTTCTTCGCTTTCCAGCACCCCTCAGCTCTCCTTCCAAGGCACGAGAAATGGTCTTCCCGTTTGAATTTATTGGTGAATGGTTTTCAGCAGTTTCCAGGCACTTTATCACCTTCCTGCAGAGGAACATAAAACACAGCCCTTGTCTCAGCCTGTGCGGTAGGAACAAATAAATAAGGGCAGCTCCCTGCAGCTCCCCCACCGGCTCCTCCGCGCGCAGGAGCTGGCTGCATTGTACCGAGGAGCTCAAGCTGCAGAGTTCAGAGCTAACTCTGCTCTGAACTCCCCACCGCCCCTGGATGTTTGGAGCCAAGTTATTTCCTTGTTAAGGTTTGCCCAACAGGAAACCTGTTTCCCGCCCTTAAAACCTGGTTAAAAGCTAATGGCCCGGTGTGGTTTTTGTAAAAGATGAATTTCCCTGCTAATTGTGGCCGCCTGTTTCGTGGCGGTGGCGGCGATTCCAGCGCTGCTCGGGCGCTGCGGTCGGGTGCGTGTGGCTGGAGCGGTTTCGCTTTGGCAAATCGCATTTCACAGCGCGATGCCAATCGCTCGCATCATCGGGGCTGCGCAGCGGCCCTGCGGTAAGCCTCGCCACCGCTCCGTTTGCCACAAACGCCCTTGCGTGGGTTTCCATCCCAGCTGCGCTCAGGAGGAGCGGTGCCGGGGGGCATGGTGTCTTCTGGGGCGACAGTGGGGCAGCTCCGGACCACCAGCAGGAGAAAGCGGACTGCTCCTGCAGGCACTGCCCTGGGTAGTCACCAGGCATGGTGCAGGGACTTCCCAGGCAAGTGAGCAATGGTGAAGGGCTCAGTGAATTGCCGCTGTACACGGAGTCTGGCACGGCGTCGTGCTGCTGCTGGCCAGAGCCTGCGCCAGCCCAAGCGCAGCAGTCCCCAGGCTGCCCCGCTGCCCCGGGGAGAGGCAGGGTGGTGCCGGGCTGCTCTGCGAGATAAGTGTGGGGCTGCCCCTCCGCGCCGAGCCCCTGTAATCAATCCCCTTGCACCTGCCCAGGGCCACCCCAGTGCAGCCGTGCACAAGGATTGCAGCCGTGCGCAAGGCCTGCAGCCATGCACAAGGACTGCAGCCGTGCACAAGGCCTGCAGCCATGCACAAGGCCTGCAGCCGTGCGTGGTGATTGCAGCCATGCACGGTGATTGCAGAGGTGCACAAAGATTGCAGCTACGCCTCAGTATTGCAGCCGTGCGAGGTGATTGCAGCCATCCCTGCGGACCGCAGAAGTGTACGAGGATTGCAGCGGTGCATGGTGACCGCAGCCATGCACGAGGATCGCAGAAGCGCAGACCTTCTGGAGGCAGCTGGCCCCCACCAGAGCAGGCGCAGCAGCAAGGCTGCGCTCACCCATGCTGGCATCAAACAGAGAGCAGCATCCCCACGCAGCCGCACTCCCCACCACGCAGCTGGCCTCTGATCTTCCCAGCACCCTCTTTGCCGGAGCGGGAAGGATGCAAATTGGCACCTCTGTAGGCTTTTGCAGTCAGTCTCTGGAAACCTGGTAATCGTTCCTCAAGGTTTTTATTGTTCTAATTTTGCCTGGTTTTAAAAGGAGAAAAGCGTAATGTGCCACCCATATTTCAAAAAGAAGAAACGTGTCTTAACCTGGTGATTCTGTCGCAGGGAACAATTTGTTGTGTTTTCAGCAAGCCGTACTTCTATTTGTATTTTGCAAAAGAAAAGCATTATATTTCAGCAGCCTAACCTTACTGATTATCCCTTCCCAGAAGCTTTAGATAATTATTTGGTTCAACATTTATCATTTAAAGAGTAATTCATGTGCTAATATACATAATTCAACAGCACAGTTTAATTGCAAGATCTTAGCACTACCGTTCAACTGCATTGTTGGGATTCATTTCTCTCATTCTTTGATGGGTTCTAATTAGCCCCGCGCAAATAACTGATTTTCTAGATGTTAGCAGCTCTGAAAGTCTTTAGCAAAAGCTACTGGGGTCCAAATGTTTTGTTCTATTCAAAACATTGCAAGAATTTGAACTTGTAATTTCACTTACAAAAGGGAAAAGTATTTCAAAACGAATAGTGGTTTGGAGTCAGGTGGTTTTTTTTAACTATTTCAGGAAGTTCAAGCATTTTACCAAAAAAAAAAAAAGTTCTCCCCCGAGTCTGTCACTGCAGTGAAACTGAAATGCTTGTGCTTGTCTTTTCAAAATTTGGGGGGAGGATGTAGATTCCTGCTCTTGCTTTAACGTCATTAAAACAAACAGAAGTTGAAAGGACACAAAGTAAACCAGCTGCTTATTAGTGACCTGAGCAAGGGTTTTGTACACCCCAGTGCCCCAGATCACATCTGTGCTTTCCAGTCATGCCACATGAGATAGCAACTCTTCGGTACATCTGGCCTTACTCCTTTGTAAGGGTTTTTTTCCCCAAACAGAATTGTAGCATTTCCACGACAATCTCAACCCTGTTTAAAGCAAACAAACATGCTTAGAGCCTTAACATGCCAAACATGCATTAAGGAGCCTAAATTCTGTGAAAAACCACTTGGGACATAGGCTCCTGAAGTGCGTGGGGACTTGGAAGCACTTGGGGGTGCAAACTGATGCCTCTGGGCTTTTCAGAAGCATCTAAGTAGCACGTGAACACAGTGGTTTGCCCTTACATCCTATGAGACGTGGTCCACTGATACTTCTGTGGACTGACACCGGTCCTGGAGGCAGCTGTGAGCTGGATGTGGTGCTTCTTCGCCCTGAGGCAGGACAGCAAGGGAGGACAATGGAGCCCTCTGGGGCAAGAGGGCTATAGGTCACTTCTAAAACCACAGCTCTTGCTTGCGCCTGATGTGCCACGGACTTCTCCTAAGCACCAAGACAACCTCTTTCTTTCAGCCCCTCTGCTCTTCCCTGCGTGAGAAGCCGTGTCCCAGGGGAGCAATGCTTGCTGTATCTTTGCAGCACTGGCTGCATAGAGTTCATGGAGGGCTCTCATTTCACCACCTGACACATAAAAGCAAAAAATAAAGAAGTCAGAAACCTTATCACCATGGAATCATTTTGGATGAACTTCATCCGAGATTAAAACCAAACCAGGAGCATATTCAGCATGGCAGGCATTTTCCTTAGCTTCCAGAAAAGAAAAATATGAGTCAACAGGCTAAAGAAATCACAGAAACAGGTGGTGACAGACACTGTATGGGGTTCGGTATTTGTACAGTTGTTCTGGTCCTTACATAGGCCTGTTTTAAAATGAACCAAAATACCACTCTGTGTTTGCGGTTGGTATACATTTACTGCCTTAAATGCAATGCACATCTACCATAGTTTTGCTCCAGTGATGTTTATTCATTTAATAAGACAGTCTCTTAAATCTCCTCTCTACAACCTTTAAGAGAGCCAAAATATGGCCAAATCAAAATTAAGAAAAAAACCCGCAAACAAATGCAACCCACATTACTTTGTTTCGGGGTTTTTTTTCTTACTCTTCTGGACATCAAAGAGAAAAAAACGAGGAAAACCCTTAAGCCCAAGTGCTTCTGTATCCCTCTTAATTGACCCACACAGGAGTCTGTCTCAATATCACTTTCAGGCTGCTTTAGCTGAACAGCTTCAGGATACAAGAGGTTAAAGCATCCTGCCGTGCAGAAAGGTTTTACTTGAAAGGTCTACCAGCCTTCCCCTTAATCTGCGAAGTGGAGCTGTGATCATACAACAGCTAAAGTCATGAGCTTGTTAATGCTAAAATGACAGATGTTATAACAACAGGATATTTATTAAGTTTCCCAGTACCCTGCTGTGTTCTCAGACCCTAATTTCTTTCCAAGACTGCTCTTTGGTTTGTTTAATAACTAAGAGTTAAGAGAAGTCTGTTTCCAGCCTTCTAACAAGAAGTCATGCAAAGTGCGAAAGGAAAAAAACTAAACAGAAAACATTTATAAACTCTCCTGCTCCACCTCAACTTGACTCTTATTAAAGAAGCAAGTGGTACTAACTCTGTCTTTCTGCCTCCGTGTTACGGTATAGGTTTATATTAGACTAAGTATAGTCTTAACCTTTTACCTAAACACTATATAGCATCACATGAAAATGTCAGAGTCCGTGTGATTCCAAAGTCCTGGAGACTTCGATATCTATTACGCTTTCAGTGAAGCGCTGCATGGTCTCTCGTGGCGGGTGTGTTTTTCCCCATTACTGGATTAGGAAGCATCCAGCAGCCCTGCTGGGAGGACGCCCACCCACGTGCTCAGTGCTACGCTGGGATGGGACAACTCCTGCCCAAGCCGTGCCTAGAAGTCATCACGGAAAAAGCAGATAACGTAGGAAAGCCACCTGCACAGGGAAAGATGAAGTGAACAGGTTTAAGCAATCATTTCTGCGTAAATTGGGTTTTGAGACTCATTCATCAGATCTAAACTCAGCAGCCGCATTAATCCCAGGAACAACTAGACCAGTAGCCCAGTATCAGAGTTGCTACGTCACTGGTTGTGCCATTTCTATCAGCCTGTGGCTCCCTTCACACCTACGCCATACACAGCCTTGATTTGATGGCCTTTCCTATACAGTTTTAAACGTAGTGCACTGTAGTGCATTTGTCATTAGATGGGTGTTTTGACAGGTTAGCTGGCCCGCACACGTCCCGGCTCAGTGCAGTGATGCCCTCGCTTCTCCTGTGTGCTGGGCCCCAAAACTGGTGTGACAGTGCAGTACAGCAGGTATTAACCAGCGGCACTCTGGGCTTCTCCCAGGGGGACTGCTGGTTTTCCATCCCTCAGGCTGGGTCTGCTTGGGGTGCAGTCCTGCTGGATGCCCATGAGCATCCTACAAGCCACCTCCCATCCCTGTTTTCAAGGTCACCCGTAAACTGAAATTTTAGCTTTTTGGGGAAACTGAACTCCATATGGAGACCGCTCAGAGAACCACCGTTACTGCAAAGTAAGCGATCACATTTTCTAGTCTCAGAGAGTGCTTCATATTTCTATAAACAGTATCTAGCAACTCTGGATGGATGAAAAGCATGACAGAGGTCAAAGCCCCATGTACGCTACGAACAGAGAGCGCATTTCACCTCTGTCAAGAGTTCCCAACACTGTAACAGGGCAGGCTCTTATATTCATAATCTATTTATCACAGATGCTAGGAGATGGAAAACTTCTCTAAGGGCTTCTATAACAAACATTACCATTCTACCCAATTTACTTAGCAAACAGCTTAGACCTATCAAAAAGCACCTCAGTGAAACGTCAGTGAATCTTAAGCTTTTCTTCCACTAAATATGAGCAACTCTGCTTGGGATTAATCACCTTTACAGAAAAAAAAACCTTTCTTAACAAAGGCTGAAGGTGATGAGAACGAATCTAGTCTCATCTTCAGCATATTCTTCCACATTTCCAGGTCTTTAATACTTCCCATCCAGTACATGACTTGGTTCAGAGTCTTTCATTCCTACCGAGCACAGGAAAACACAGCCTCCCTGCCTCAGCCAGCCAGTACATGGCACCTGACAGGCATTGTCATGGCAAGGTGCTCTGAAGCCAGATTGGTGAAGACATCCTCCAAAAAGAATCTGTCAGAACAAAGTTGTTCAAAAACCAGGATGATCAGATCTGGGTAAAACCCCAAACACATTTTCACGTTACTTCAAAGAAGGAATGCATGTACTCCAAGGAGTTGCTGAGTGCCGTACCACACCAGAAATGTACCTATCATCCTCTCCACTCTTCCCTACCATACTTTCACTGCCTGGATAAACCATTCCATAGGATGGGACCCAACTTGGTATTTCTGGAATAAAGTCATCATCACATAACCAGTATCTTGAAGGGTTAGTTTTGCAGGACACTATGTATAATACAAGAAAAATGCAGCTTAGGAACATATACCTTTTCTTACTTACCACTGAAGTAGTTTCTTCTTTGTGAAGCTCAAGCACAGATTTTTCCACCCTGTTTTACTGCTCTGGTCCCCATTCCCACAGCATGTTCTAAAGCCCCTCAGAGCTCTGCACAGTGCCAAAGTACTTGTTAGTGGTGAGTGACCTGCTACCAAGATTCTGTAGTTAGCTCAGATTTTATGACTGAAACCTCCTTTCTTTCTAGCTCGTATTTGAAAAATATCATGCCCATAAAAACAACAGGTTTTTGAAAATTAAGTTTATTTCTATGTTCTGTGAACTACTTGGATTAGAAACAAGGATACAGAATTAGTAAATAATTTTCTTGTTGACTGTGGAACACTTTATCAGGAGAACTAATTATTTAATTTTAAAACCTTCTTAGTAATATTAAGAAACACTTGTATTTGAACTTCAAAAGCATAGAAATTTTTCTGTTACCCAGAGGAACTTTCAAACATTCATCATCATCAAAGTAAGACCTATCAAAATGTAGCTGGTTTCAGTAGTTGCAGATGCACTGCACTGCATTAACTTCAGATTTGTAATTTAAGCTTAAGGTTTAGAGATAAAGGGGAAGGGAAATATGGCAGCAGTCCCCCCTTGTTTATCTTGTTTAAGCAATTTTTGTCCTAGCTCAGACCAATGACTTTTTCTCTCCAAAATGCTGTTTCGAAAGGGGAACTCCATATTGCGTAAGGACTCTCTACATTTGACTTTACCTCAAGTCATTTGGAGAAATACTGCTTTTATCAGGATTTCATCCACTGCCAGCAACAAAGCCTCTGCACAAAGACATTACTTTTGCCAAGCTGCAGTCTGTTAACACAGGCTTATTCTCATATGCTCAGGTGCGAAACAGAACTACTGTTACCTGATTTTCTACACCATTCTGATAGCGGTGTGCTAAGCTTGGTCCTTTGCACTATCCTTTCCTGACGTAACTGCTGAAGTTGTGCTCGCTACCTTCTCAGACTCGGAAGGATTGAGATCTCCGTTTCAGCTGTGATCCAAGTACTTTTTTTCCCCACATCTTNCACAGACATCACGTGTAGGCCTCACAGCAATAAGCTGTTAAGCACTGCAGAGCTACAGAGAAAGACCAAAGAACATCATTACCCTCACAAAAACAGCTGCAGGGGTAAAAAAAAATAGTAACCAGTCCAAAAGCAAAATCCATACATGCTCCAGGACTCATCTTTCTCCATTGACACTCTAATTTCATTTGGTCTGTGCTAACCAGAGTGACCACCATGGAAGAAGTGATCTGCCTTCCTGATACTACCAGAGCTGAAGGGAGTTTTGGCAAAAATCTCGCAGATCAGATTTTTTTGTTCTTAAAAAAAAATCTAAAGGAGTCCAGTGCCTCTCCATTTCCTTTTCCATGTCCCATTAATTGTTGTGAAACTCCCAAACATGCAGTAAGAGTGGAGATTACTGTCCGGGCAGAGGCCAGCAATTAAAAGCATCTCAGATGCTGCTCTTGCTACACATCTGTGACCGGGAGTGCTGCAAGCGAGACAGCCAGCCTCTCGTTGACAGAAGGCTATTGCAGAAGCTGGAGACTTTAGTATCTGGACAGCTTTCAGCAGAGAAACATTATTTTGACATCACCCCATTTTCACAGATACCTTTAGGAAGGGCACACAAGGGCAATGGCATTCAAACTTGGGGTTCAATGGCACATTTTATTCAGGAGCAGCACATAGTGTTGCAATGCAGGTGAACTTCACATCACCACCCAAAGCCTTCCAGCTCATCTTCTAAATCGGTGGTCAGATGTTTCAGCTGCGTGGCTAAACTTCTCTGGATATGTTATGGAAAAAAAACCCAGGCAAGTTTTCAGCAAATGTTACTGAGGTTTGGAATAACGTAGGCGGCTTGGGTGATGCTCTGAGCTTTTCACATACGGCTAGCGATGTCACGCTGCGACCATGACATCAGCGCCATCCTGACACAGGAGCTCTGCCCATGCAGCTTGACTCAGTATTTAGTTCTGTAGTTTTCCTACTCCTTCAAAAAAAGGTAACTGGGACATTATGGTGCCAAGTGTCATTCCACTTCCAAGCTGAAGCATATGTACCAAACACCTCCTTCTTAGCGATAGCTTGACGATTAACTTGTCAGTGTCTCTATCATGCATTGACTATATGCAGGGAGATTTTCAGACAAACTAGAAACACAGCTTCCAAGGCTGGCTAATAATTCTTGTGATAATTCAACACAATTCTTCCTTTCTCTTTTTTGAACAGCAATGTGAGAAGAGCAAATCCCTTCAAAAGGGCATGACATAAAATTCTAAGACCTCTGCCATTATGGACATTTAGATGAACTGCTTGAGGTTAGATTTTACCCGGTATTTTAACCTAACGCCTCCTTACACTCAGCTTGAGGTTAGATTTTACTGGTATTTTAACCTAACCCCTCCCTACACTCAGCTGGGAGCGAGCAGCATCAACCCCATCCTTTTGGGTCAGAGCCTTCTCACATGGCCACAAAAATGCAAGTGAAAATTATCGCCCAAATTTTCTTAATTCACATAATCCCTTTCCCAAGGGAAAATGAGCTTGTCTGCAACTGACTGGAGGAGAGTGCTAGAGCACCCCAGGACAAGAATGATGGGCTGCATCTCCAGCCAATGCTTCCTAATGCAAAAATCGTACAGCAACACGTGCAGTGTTTATCTGTGCAAGCGTTGTTCGCTCCTAAACCAGGGTATGTGTCCCGCAGCGGTAGCAGGGCAGACGGAGGAGGACAGGCTTCGGCCCAGGCCAGCAACACGCACACACACAAACGCAGGAAACCCAGCAGGTTGCACATCCTGCTCCACAGCATCGCCACAGCTTTTCTCGGCTGCACTAAGCTGGTGTGAGGGAGACGCCGGGATGCCTACCAACGCCGCGACTAGAAATGCAGCTTGTGTGACAGGAGGGGGGATTACAATTTGGCCTGAGCACTACTTCAAAGTTTGTACTGATTGTCACAAAAAAAAGAGAAAATACAAAATATGCATATGTAAATGATAACCAAAGTTTCAGTGGCAAGAGTTTCATGCCAGGTGTGGGGTGCTAGCACAGACAGGACTGAGGTGAAGGCTGCTGAAATGGATTGCCTGCCTGGATTCAGACACGGCTTCACTCCCATCCTGCCCCTCCCTTGCGGCATCAGCTCCTCTGATGCAAAAGCAGCAAGAAGGAGTTGTTCTGGGAGCTGGATCTGGACCTTGAGGTGGTCAGGCAACCAACAGGGGTAGGAGATTACAGTCTAGGAATGGCAAGGGTAAAGGCCCATGTAAAAGCAAAAGTAAGCTATAGGTCTGAAGTTTCCTTTCCCACCCTATTAATTAAAAATTCTCACACTGGCATGTCTCATAGAAGATGTTCATATTAAGTTTAAATCACATCTTTTCATAGAAGTAGCTTTGGAAAATGGCAAAATCCAAGCTCGTGTGCAGTGCATACAGTACAACCAAACCCCTACCTTCGTACATAACCAACAATACAGAACCACTTTTCCCCCTTGAAGCAGAAAAAAGCAGCTACTGAAGTTGCGGCAGTGAAGGGCTCCAAAACGAACACTTCATTGCAAGCTCAGGAACAGCTCAAGGCAGATACTATAACGATTCTGCCCTCCTCAGTGTTATTGCTGGCAGCTGTATCTTTTCCTGCAGTCAGTACGTTTCTCCCAGCAAACTTTACAAACTGCAGCATTTCTGAATTGAAACAAATGGAAGCTGAAAATCTTCAGAGGTAGGAAGCATCTGCTGCTCTAAAGTAGCTGTCTTCCAAAGACATCAAATAAACCAGTACAGACGTCTATTACAAAGCCTACCTTATTGACCCGTATGTTAGATATTTAACCACGGCCAATTAACAGGACAGGAAGATTTTTTTTATTCTTTTCAAAGGCTGTTATTCTTAGGAAAAAAATAAATTTTGCATAATGAACTCTTCACGTGATACTAGAACTGAGCAACTGTTCTTTTAACTGCACCTGGAATCCAGACAGTTGGAGGCCACCCCTTTACAACCCACTTATTAAGCTCCTCTTCTACTTGTGCTCTTTCTACTCGTTTCTGAGGTTCTGGGAGCCAGTGAAAGTGCATTTCTACTAGCCAAATTTCTTCCTAGCAACTGACCTGAGAAAAAAATCCCAACTAAAAGTGTTTGACATTCAAGAGTTCCATTTATTTTCTCAGGACTTTAATACTTAATACAAAACAAAAAAAGAGAACATTATTATTTAAAGAAGGCAAAAAGAAATACCACCAATGAACACTAGCTATGCCAATTAGATTTTAACATTGCTCAGAAACAGGATTCAGGACATGAACAAAAAGAAGCCAAATTAATCCCATGTGCTTTTTGGAGACATGTAGATAAAAGGTATTTTTCAGTATCGTGGTTTTGCTCTTCACACTACTCAGATAATATGGCAAATGCAAAAAAAATATAAATGTAAGCCTGCTAAAACGTCGTACTGTACCTCAGAGGCAGCTAACCACGCAAAGCAAAGGTCATAAGCAATAATCAGACCTCCTGTTATCAGCAAAGCTACGTTTGATTTGGAAAATTGTCAAGACCAGCTTCAGCTCAGGCAAATAGCACATCCACCTCTTTCCCTCCAGCAGAGAAAGAAAAAAATAAAGTTACTACAGAGCTGAACAACTTAAATGCGTATCTAAAAAGGGCCTAACTGATGCTATGCTATGAAACTAAAATACTCAGAGCATATTTATACACTTTTAAATATAGTTAGTGGTATTTCCCATTCCCTCCACATGGAACTCAGAACATCTAGCTACCAAATTCACCCCCTCCGTCCCCCCGGGTCTCTCCATAGCTGAAGAGATTAGAAAGTGCAGTCGAAGCAGGGGGCAGGGGAAGGAGAATGGCAAGAATCTTTATCCCTCCTCCCCAGACTCCACTAGGCAGTGTTTAATAAACTCAGATGGCCCAATTTCAGAAGAAAACGGCAATGTCAGTTTAGCTAAAATTGTTAGCAAGTCTTTGGATACTCAGTGGGCTTTTTTGTTTTTGGAGAATCGGGAAAAGGAATAAATCCTGGAATTAAGATTATAGCAAACCAACAGTATTTCTGCAGAAAATTTAGAAACACCACAGTACTCCTGATTTTAATATACTCATACAATCTAGGTACTTTCAGTCGTTCTTCAAAAGCCAGGCTGTACTGGCAGAAGCTTTGGACTCACTCCCACAAGTACTTCCTTGCATGCAAGCAACTACTCATCAGCTCGATGAAACTATTCTTGAACATAGAAATTCACAGGACTGAGCCCTTGCCATGACTTTTAGGGAGTCACAGGTTGGGGCTAGTTTTGTCTTTTACATAACCATGTCTATGTCCGTACCAAATACCATGATGCAGCAACAACAGCTATTACCAAAAGCCTAGAGTGGATGTTGAAGGCAATCGAGCTAAAATTATCAGGGGCTTCATAGAAGCAATTTATTCTGCTAAAAAGTAAAGCTTCAGGGTACTGTGGTTAGCCCACCAAGTGTCTGAATTAGCTCAGCACTGCACCCTTACGTGCAAGTATAACCTACAAAGTGATTCTAAAATAGCATGTTTCTGGATGAGACATGTACTAAGTGTAAAACATTTCACCCAATGATGTCTGGTACATCTCTTGACACATTTAATCAGAAGCATAAACAATCTAGACACTGAAATACAAACTTCTTTTTCCTTAAAATCAGTGTTCCATATTTTTTTATTTTAAAAATTCAGGAATGTGATACACAATACAATTAGCTCCCCACCACTGCAGTGCTCACTTACATGAGATTCATTAGTTTCATGCTTTTTCTTTAAAAAAAAAAAAAAAAAAAA
>Ga0065711_1032668_pt1 | contig 26917 bp, 14 predicted proteins | sample Hoacrofraction12_FD_59098 | JGI IMG/M metagenome (GOLD analysis project Ga0065711, IMG submission 59098) | Hoatzin crop microbial communities from Cojedes, Venezuela - Epithelial fraction 12 v2 (version 2) | ecosystem: Host-associated > Birds > Digestive system > Esophagus > Crop | place... | reverse complement strand
AGTTCCGTCTGAACATAAGGAAGAACTTCTTCCCTCTGAGGGTGACGAAGCACTGGAACAGGCTGCCCAGGGAGGTTGTGGAGTCTCCTTCTCTGGAGATATTCAAGACCCACCTGGACGAGGTCCTGTGCAGCCTGCTGTAGGTGACCCTGCTTCGGCAGGGCAGTTGAACTAGATGACCCACAGAGGTCCCTTCCAACCCCTACCATTCTGTGATTCTGTGATTTCTTCATCGCCAATCTATCAACGCTTCTGTCTGTTGCAGTGCAACATATGGTGCTGGTTCTTACTAAACAGCGGTGATTTACAGTTTGTAAATGCCTAACTTAATTCTACATTATTTAGAAATCGATACTTAATTTGAATAGATTATATTTCTACACCTTAGGTTTTTGTTTTGTTTTTTTAAGAAAAAGGCTGATTCTGACAGAGGTAGATGACAATCGAATTTCTCCACTAAAAATCCTTGGAAGTCTTCCTCTGGTTGCCCACATACAATGATAGCCCCATTCTAAAGTGCTTGTGTTTCTTCATTATTAGAATAAAACATTGCGGTTTTGATATTGCTGGCAGTGATTTGACTGATGCAATGCTAATGACTCCAATGGATATACTTCTGGTTTGCATTGAGATTGTGAAAAAGCGGGACTGGTCCCCAGATGGAGGCAAATTAGAAGTCCAGAGCTCAGTTCTTGCCTGCTTTGCATAACGTATGGTCGCTTGCAGGATAGGTGCAAAACTTTAAGATGCAAGAGAGTGGGCAGTCAGATTTTTCTGGTTTTTAAAAGTGAGATGGTGGGTGGGTGAGGAGTAGCTACTCGAGCTTCATCCCCAGCTTTGCCTGTGGCATCCTCGGAGACTATGGCATTTTCTTTTCCAGTCTGCAAAGTAGGGTGAATAATATCACATGCTTAAATCAAAATGTTGTTGAAAAGATTAATTATTTCTAAGTATGCCAAAGCTAAATGCAAGTATTAATAACTAGAATTTGTAAAATATTAGTTTTAGAGCCCTGTGGATGTCTAGTTGATTGATTGGCACTGAACAGACGGGTATTTAGAGATCTGGAAGTTCTTCCCTGTTAAGTAACAATTGTTGTTGTGAAGGAGTAAAGAAATTTGGTGTCATCAAATACAAAGGAGAATTTAGTGATTCAGTAAAACCAGAGGATGCATTTCTTTCTTTCAGGGTAGAATGTAAAGATTTTCCTTCTCTGGAGATATTCAAGACCCGCCTGGACAAGGTCCTGTGCAGCCTGCTCTGGGTGATCCTGCTTTGGCAGGGGGGTTGGGCTAGATGATCTCCAGAGGACCCTTCCAGCCCCTACCATTCTATGATTCTGTGAATTTACTTAAAGTAATTGTAGGAAGTAAGAAGATTTTAATAAGTTTCCCGTTCCCACCACTTTTTTGTCATTGTGGTATCTAGCACAAGGTCTCTTGGCGTATCCTTGACTGAGGTGGCTGGTGCCCTTCTTATGCAAAAGAGCTCTTGTAACCTGGGAGCCCAGCGCCCCATCTTGCTGGCTTTTCCTGCTTCAGCCGTGGAGTGATGGTCTGCTTTGTGGACCACGAGAGCAAAAAGGAAAGGAAAAAAGGTTTAGCCAAGTAATTTCTTGCCCAGCATGTTCAAGTGTTACAGGATCCTAGAAAGACACCCGTCAACCCTTGCCTCGGACCTGTGACTTCATTTTCTTTCCTTCTGAGAGTGTAGAGTTTGTGTCCTCTGGTTAGCAGCCTTTCTTCTCCCCTCAGCCTGATCCTTTTCTACAATTTTTCTGTCTTCTTTTTCCTGTTGGTTTCTGTATGGAGAACCATTAAGAGGCAATGGAGCTACTTGCTGGAGCACAGAAAAAAACAGAATTCATGATAACTCTGTTGCTGTCTGTAGCAAGCAGAAATGCCATGTTACAAAATGGGGGTTCTGCTTCACAGAGCAGGCTCTGGTCCAACATGATAAAATAGGTGTTGTGTACTGGATAGCAGGCATTTCACATTCAGATAAGGATAAGTTTGTGATGTGTAACAAGGACACGTAATGAAAATACTGGAGATGCATTGATTTAAAATTTCTCAAAGATGTGAATACCAGATGTATGGTAAAAAAACTGGACTGGTGCTTGAAAATCCTGGTCTCAGTTTGGTGGGTTGTATGGATTATACATACAGGAAACAGCCGAAATGAGAGGTGGACACTTAAATTTTTCATCTTCCCTAAAATGGTAACACTGTGAGAGTCTTGAGGAAGAACTAAAGACTGTATCAGTACCTTCACTTTATAATTTCTTATCTGGAACCTTTGATGGAGAGGAAGAAATTGTAAGAGTGAAAAAATATGAATACTTCTAGATAAATACTTGATCCTAGGACCTTTCAAAGCTATTTTTTTGCCAAGTTCTAAAATGACCAGTTTGGATCCCTTTCCCCTCCATATCTTTATTTGTTAGGATTTCTGCTGTTGCCTTGGATTACTGAATACCTTGAAAGACTCCTACCTGTGACATTTCCAAGAAAAGTATAAGCAGGAAATGTAATAAATACCACAAGAAAGGCCATTCTCACAAGATTTCCCCTAAGTTTGTATGGATTCAAAGGGGTTTGCTTGCTCAGGTGGCATTTGCATTGTTTGGTGACCAGTGATCAAGCCAAAGCTCAGTTCCGAGCTCTGGAGCTGCCTTCTGTCCTCAGCACGTACTTTTCTGAATATGGTTGTTTATTCTGTAACTTCCTAACGCATTTTGTTTTAAGGATGTCAGTAATTTTAGATCCACATGTTTGTCTGAAATAGCAGACGGTTGAGTGCAAAGCAGAAGAATAAACCTGTTGTTAAAATTCTGGAAGCGCAGCACTGTCTGTTCTTTCGTCAGTGAATCCACAGGACGACTCCTAAATTTGCCCAGAGTCTGGCACAAGAAGCTTAGTACGTTATCACATTTGTCTATACATTGACTTCAGTGCCATAGATAATGTCTTATTTCTAATGAAAATATAAGGAGATATTTCAGTGCTGAGCTGAGGGGTAGAGCGAACTTCTCAGTTTCTGAAAACATTTTGTTACAGATTTTTTCCTCCAGGAAAGGGAGTATCTGATGGCCAAAGACATGGGGAGGGCATATTCACAAATACTGCTACAGGAATAAATCTACCATCATCTCTTCTGAAGAAAGTATTATCTAATGATCCTGTTATTAAACTAAAAACAACTTGAACGATTTTATGGCAAAGTTACAGCCATATTAAATTAAAATATGTACTGTATGCATCTATTGAAGTTAAAGCAGCATGCAATGAAATCCTTCATAAATGAATACCTGATAAAGGCAAACGTTGACTGTAGAGGGTTACACTTCTGACGGGTCATCACTGCTGCTACACGAGACACATCTGCTACTAAGAGCAGGATAAAGGTGACTTTCTTGTTCATCTTGGATATTTTTACCCCAAGTGGCCATTTTATATGTTAGGAGCCAATATTCCTGGCACGTTAGGAAACAGAACAGAGTGAAAACATACTGTGTTGGCATGACTTCTGTTTCATCTGCCACGTGAAAGACTGTGTCTTAGAGGGGGCAGAGTTCTGCTGGTTATCCACCTTGTATTTGTTGATGGTTGCTGAAGCAGTATCAACCTCTAAACTGAAAAAGATATTTTGTCAGTTTTTAGAGAAGTAGTGTGTCATGTGCGAGACAGGTGAAACCCCCAGGCACGTCACTTGGGAGGTGCAGGTTTAGCAGAACGCGGTGGCCTAGACCGAGTGGGCACCCCGCAGTGCTGTGGACGTTGGGTGCTGGTTGTGTGCGCTGGTCTGCTGTCAGGTGTTCGACCCGGACCGCTGGCGCGGCGTGGCGTTGGAGTTGGCTTGGCTTGGAGGTAGTGGAGGTTTGGAGGCAGAGATGTGAGCAGCACAGTCTTAAAAGCGTGAAGAGGACCTTTTAACTTTTGAGTGCTTTGACTGTTGTAAGCGTTATCCCGATGAAACTCAGCACTCATCCCGTTTTCTGGTTTTCTGTGCTATCCACAGTGTCCCTTTACACTGTGAACTTGTTACGTTGGTACCAGGTTTTCAGCTGTGTGGAGCTGCTGGCCAACTCCTCTGTCCCTTCTAGGCTTTTATACCAGTGTAGCCCTTGAAAAAGACAAACTGCAGATGTAAAAGGAAAATCAGACCCTCTGGTTTGTGTCATTAACTTCTTGTTAAATGCATGTGTGCTGTGTGGAGGCTAATTTCTCCCTGGCTGCCAGCTTTATTGGGTTGCCCCGTGTCTGGCCATAGCTAAGCAGTGGCAACCCAGTTCCAGCAAAGTGAACGGCAAGACTCATTAATCTCTTTTCAGCAGTTACTGGGTCTCTGAAAGACAGCAGTGGTGCATGGATAAAAAATAGCTCAAAGACAATATCTTACGGGAGCAAAAAAATAAGGGATGCATCATAAATAACTCAGTGAAATGTAAGGACCATTATCCTGAGTCAGATTCCAACTGGAATTGAGTCAAAACAGTTTGACAAAGTACAGCTGCATCTCTGAGCAGGGGAGTTCAGAGATGTTTTTGTCAGATTTGTGGCCCAGGGTCTGTCTAGGCATGCCTCTCCAAGATGATACTTTGCGAATGAGATAGTAATGCCAATTGTCTGGCTATGAAATGACAATATTTGACATCGCTTCTGCTAATATTGCCTGCCAGAAAGGGACATTGGGGAATGATCTCTCTATCTATCTAGAGTTGGAATCGAAATCCTCGTGTTGATCATCCTTGCTCCCCTTGTCATTTCTGTTAACTGCCCTTAGAGTTTACTTCTCCCTTATACTTGATTTCATAGGTTGCAATTTGATCTGCAGTGTTAAATTTAGCATTTTGCTGTGACTTTGTGATCACAAAGTCTCCCTTAACTATGCTGGAAGCACGCGCAGGCAGCAGGCTATGGAGTCTTGAAAAAATGTGGTTAATATTACTTGTATAACTTCATCTGCTGAAGATCTGTCTTTTTTAAGGAGGAAAAAAAGTTAATTTAAGACAACCACGGCTTTATTTTGACCCATGTTTTACAATTTTTTTTGATTTTTCTAATAGCCTGACTCATGCCTATACCTGTAGAATTCAAATGCGATGTTGAGCAAGCATTGGTGAGGATCTGATTTTGTCAGGAGTCATTTTCCTTCTTCAGAAATAACACAATGGGACTTGCATACTTATCTGGAAAGGCTGTTGATTCATAATTGTGTAATCTGAGCTTAGTCACTAGAGGAGTTTAGAAAAATCCAACACAAACGCCTCAGGGTCTGAGGTCTCCACATTTTGTTGTGATTTCATAAAACTTCATGAATTTTGAGGAGACATGGAGAAAGCAAGGCTTGGGATGGGGTGGGGGGGTGTATGCATACCCATCAAAATAGGCCACATAGGTTTGCAATAAACACTTAATTTTTCAAATTTATTTTTTTTGTTTTTCTTACAGTAAACACAAAAAAATAAGGCAACATTTGTGTGGAGGGTTAATATTCTTTTATTAGATCAACTGACTTAGCTAGAAAAATAAAGCAGAAAACTCTCTCGGGTATAAAGAACAACCAGCACACATTAAGTGTGTCTCAGTCTAACTTCGGAAAATTCCCTTCCTTTGAGAAAAACACACAATTTGTGTGGAAGAGGATATAGGTGATAGAGAAGTCACTTGCCCACATGGAAATAGGAACATAGAGATGAACGTTGAATCCAGTACGCCTCTATTTCTAGAACCGTCTATGTTATTTTTGTTGGAAGTCCATTCTGGAGTGCTGTATTCTGAAGCTTACAAGCCTTCTCGTTGCCAGGTTAAATAATACTTGACTACTTCCTGCTATAGTTATTTTCTGTATATTACTGTTGTCCTGGCAATCCTCTCCTGCACCCGCTGAGGTTTGTATCCGTCTGAGGAGCCAGCAGCTGGAGCTGTGCTCGAGCTTCCGTAGGAGGTCTCAGCAAAGCCATATAGGAGCCTTCTTGCCCTTCCTTTTGATCAGCTTCTTGCTTCCCTTGCAATTATTCTCTCAAACCCATCCTCTCTGTTTTAGCTAGGAGTTTCCCATGTAGATAATAAATACTTCTCCAGAGTCCGGAGAGATAAGGTTGCTGCATTGCCTTGAAAATTAATCATATCAAATGAAGCTCTTAGTTTGGTTTAGTCTGCTCTTGATAAATCTGTGTTGATTTTCATGCCATTTTCCATTTTTCTGCACCTCTTTTAGGTATTCCCTCATGTAAGAGTTGTTCTGAAGCCTTGCATGCTAGTAAGACCAGATGAATAAGCTCATATTTGTGTCAATCACTTTCCCCTATCTGAAGTACGTAAGTCATTTTATCTGCTAATCTTCAGCCATATAGTTCCACCCTGGCTTATTCATTTGTTCAGATGCCCAACCTATAATTTGGTGTGCCAGTTCTTTCAGAAGTCGGAAGCTGTGATCATCTTGTTCTCCTGACTTGAAGGAATTACGGAAATGGAGTTTTGCTTCCACTTCGGATTTGATTATTTCCATTTTTATACCCATCGCTGCTTTTGCCTGTATCACCATCAGCGCCAACATCTTTATTGTAATTTAATTTCTATGGTGGAGTTTGCTGCTCTTTCATCTCCCTCTGTTGTCGCTACATCATTGCCCAGCCTAGTCCAAGATGTTTAATGAAGGCTACCATTAGAGGTGGAATCCTAAAAAAAAGCTACTAGTTGACCTGTTTTCATGAAAATCAATTGTAAAACTCTCCATGTGCTCCCACTGAAATTTTGCATAAGCCTTACATTGCTTTCTGAGGGGAAAAAAGGTGACACAGGTGACAGGCGTAACATTTCAATTGATCTTTAAAAATAGAGTAGGCTTCAAATTTATACTGCCCCAAATAATCATTTAATTTTTCTGCAAAAATATACTTTGTCATCTTTTTTTTTTTTTTTTTTTGAGGGAAAAAATCATGAGCTGGTATTTTTAGAGGAAAAAATTCCACCCAGACAACGTTGGCCTGCTTGTAGAATGATGGGAGCTGCAGATTGCATAAATATGTACCGCTTGTCAACCTAAGAGATTGTTTCACTGTGAACCTCGGCTTAAGTGACTGCATTCTGCAGGCGCTATGTAAAGTATCTGCATTCTGGCTGGAAATCTGCACTTGGACTATTAGCTCTGTAAAACCAGAGAGTCAAATCTTACATCCCTTACCTGGGACTGCTTGTGTGACGCTTGCAGGACTGGGCCCTCAGCTTGCAAAGATACATGCTTTGAACTCTCTGTTGGTTAGCAAACACAGAATTTACCTGGCAATAAAAGGTATCTTTGTATCATGTGTAGTCCCAATAATGTTTATTTAAATATTATCTGATTCCCTCAGCACTTTTATTATTTACCAATAGAAAAAATGACGCCATTACTTTTCTTCTGAATTTTTAAAAATGAAAATAGTGCAATTAAATTACTGAATTCATTTATATTTAATTGTACTTTTGGTTTTAATGTGCTATTGGAGGACATTTCTTTCCGTGACTGTTAGTTTTCCATGCAACATAAGAAAATCTAAAGCTATATTAAGGAAATATATTACGTGGGCAAGACAAAGTCTCATTAGTGTTATTTATGGCATGCTGAAACCTCATTAGGAGAAGGTATGCTGGATTCAAAAATGCATTACTGAGAATGTTTTTTTTGGGGGGTTAGGAGAGAAATTGCTTTTATTGTGTTTCTTTATCACATACAGAGTGGTTAGTGGACACGTTGGTTTCCTAAAGCGTAAAATAAATTAAGACAGAAGAAAAAGAGTAATTAATCTAAGTAGTAAGTATAACCTCAGTACAGATTGGGAATAGCCTGCACATGGTCACAAGGAGTTTCTGTTTACTGTTCACCTCAGTTTCAACTAACCATTAATTTTTAACTTCTTTCACTGGAGGTAAAAAGTGATATTTTTCAGCATAGTAGTTTGCATCTTAAGCAGTAATAATGTGCTTTTAGTGCACTTCAGACCAAGGATGAGTGAAACTCGAGGTGCGGAGTCACAAATAGCCCAATTTAGGTAGTAGCATTTGCTCTAATGAGAGCTATATATCCAGTCCTGCGTAAATATTGTTTGGTAGCCATACAAGGAAACTGTTATTTGCAAGTAAATGAGCACAAAAGGAGAGTCCCTCAATTGTCAGTCTCGGGCGGGCAAGTCATGCAGCGTGGGCAGTATCCTTCCCCTGGCTGGCGCTGCTGCCGTTTCGTCGCAGGGGCTCGAGCAGCCCCGAAACGAAACCCTGGTGTCCCTGCAGCCCTCTGTCCCCGCTGCCGCCGGCACAGAGCAGATGCGAGCAGTTAGTTCCCCTCTTCGTCCGCTCCCTCCTGCCGCCGGTCACTGTCACTGCTGCCACACAGCTGACAAACTCCCTTACGCTGGCGCTTCACCAGGCTGCCTCTTGACAGCCGCCTTACCTGCTAGCCACCAACATTGTTTTGACTTCTCACGCCGGATCCACTTAGTGCTAATGCTGCACACAACTGCTCTGATGGCCGTGGGTGTTCCGGCTCTCCCCGTGCTGTGCCTGTTGCTAAAACGTGAGTACCTGCGGGGCTCTTCAGTAATAAAACATCCATTCTTCTGCTAATGGTTCTTCTTACCGCCGCTCCACGTGTGGCATCTGTGGTGGCATCTGTAACATTTATGAATGTGGTTTATGCGGTTTGTGATAGAAGGTGGGAATACACGCTAGCACACCTGCTCTCCTTGTAGGTTTTTTTCCCCCCAGTATGCCACTTTAGGGTTCCTCAGGGCCCCTTAGATGTCAAGGGATAACTTTATGGTAGTCACATAATTATTACAGGCATAGTTATTTATCAGTGGACATGACTAATGCCAGGGTTTTTCTGAGGGCCAAATCCTTACATTCAAAGGATTTACAAAGACCTAGTAGTTGAACGAGATGCTGTCCCTCTTCCCCATCCTTTCTCCATTCTTGTCAATGTAGCCATGCCTTTTTGTCTTCTCCTTACAGTTGTAGTGGACATAGTATCACATTACTACAGCACCTACAAACTACATCTGAAAGGATGACCCTATTCAATTCTTCCCAGGAGTAGTAGGAAGTCATGAGTAGTCTCTGCTTAAAAGTGATCTATTTATATAGACAAAGCAGATTGGGAGGGGACGGAAGGAAAGCATGCAGGCAAAACAAATAAAGCGATGATTTTTAGAAAGTAGATGAAAACTACCTTCTTTTTCTGTTAGTTTTCTTCTTTTTTAAAAGGTTTTTGGGAGAAGATGAGGGAGAGGAGGTATCTGCTGTGAGGATAAAGAGAAATGAGGAGGCTGGAAGGGACTCAGGAAGTAGTAGAATAAACTGTGAAGAGAATGGACTTCGGGGAATGGTTCAGCAGGTTAGTGGTCAGTAGTGGGGGATATTTGCAGTAAGGCTGTAGAAAGTGGCTGGTTATGTCTGATATGGTCATTGTGCCAAGGGCTCAGCTACCGCTGACGGGCTCTTCCTGGAGCAGCATCAGAAAGTGCTGCCCATCAAATGAGGCCACATTGCTGTCAACATGCATGCGTGTCTGATCTCAGCTTGCTCTGGGTCCTTGCTGTAAGTCTGCTGCCTTTGGAGGAAAAGGTGCAAAAAGGAGGACAAAAGGAACAGGCCTAGAAGGTAAGAACAAGTTGAATTCACCCACAAAAAATAGAACAGGGTATTTCAAATAAAGAAAGATATGAGAGGAGTAGATAAAAGCGAGGAACTGATGAGTGTCCCCTGGCTTTTTTCAGGAATGTCTTTCTGCCCAGATTCACGTAGATGAAGGAGAACGAGGAAGATGATGTTGTACTTGTGCCTTAGGGAGATCGAAGCCATGGGTCTGAGGTTGCTGGAACGTGTGGAATAAACAATCTCAGTCTTTCTTCTTCTGTAACACAGCTACCTTGTGCTGTGGGAAGAGGAAGCTATGAAAAGGTCTCATCCTCTCTCCTCCACCCTCACCCTGCGCACTCTCTCCATATTGCAGTGGTGATGACAAATACTTACCTTTTCTCCTTTGCCAGCCAGCTCTGTGCTGTAGCTTACCATATAGATTGACCAGTGCTGCCTCTTCTGTGACAAAACAAGGCGAAGCCGCCTTACTAAAGACACTACTACCCCACATTCAGGATGGGCTTCTGTTCACACCCTTGTTCTGATGGATTCCCATCCTCTCCTGAAGCCACGCAGGGTGGTGAGCATGTCCAGAAGCTGCACAAACTAGTCAGAGCTGGCAGTATTCCTATATAACAAACCCAGGCACAGCCCTGAAAACGGTTGCAGCATGAGGGCTTGCTGTCTGTAAGCACCTTCGCAGAACAGAGCTGTGTGTTAGGCAGGGCATCTGAGCCGCCCCTGACATCCAAGCTAGAAGACACTTTGTGTTTGTGGAACCCACTTGCAAGGTGAAAGAGGAGGCCTGGTGGCAGCTGAAGAGGGTAGGGTGGCAAGCACCTCAGTGTTGCCTCTAGCTGTAAGCAAGCCGACTTGTGATTTAGGCGAATTACTTAGGAAATCAAAGCAATCTCCCTCAGGTCCATGTGGGTCTTGGGGGTTTCACTTCATAATGAGAGTCTCATTTATCCCCTGTCATTTGGCATGATACTGGTAACTTCCTAGACATGGGCAATGTTAGTCCTTCTTTCTTTCATGTGTGTGATATGTGGAGTTATATATAATCATCATTTTAAAACATGCCTTTAATAATAGTCCTTAATAGCACTACAGTATAAGGGTGAGGCATGCTACAGATAGAAAACTCCAGAGATATCTGTGATGAGCCTAGGAAAGCTTTGTGTGAGTAAGATAACTTTTGTTATGGTCACTTGTTTGTACATGTATTACTGTGAAAGGGGAAGGCAGAGAGATCACGTAGGCCAGTTCGAGTACTCTCACTGCTAGCTGGAATTCCCTTTGAGGGGAAAAGGGACAAGCCAGGATGCCCTTTCCATTCATTTTTGGAGCATTTGCATCCTCAACTAAATAAAAAAAAAGACTAGTTTTCAAGTGTGTCCAAATTCCTGGCAGACCATGATGCTTCCACAATAATCATCATATTGAGGGATGGTGTCACATGGAGATTTACTGGCAGTACTTGTGCGGAGGCCTACTTCGGAAAGAAAAGCGGGCAAATTGCAGTTCCACTCTAAAGAGGACATGAGAGGAAAATGACAATGCATTTGATTTTTTACTTTCTTTGCTTGTCACAAAATGAGGGTGTCTCCTACAGCAGTACACAAAAGCTGCAGGAACTTGCATCTGTCACTAGAAAACCTGCCTCAAGATTTTATGCAATATATTACTTGAAAGATTTATACCATTTTCCCGTTGTCTGTTCTATACATTATTAGTGTTACTAATCTTCTATTATCAGGAACAGAGCAGGCTATTTGTTGCTCAAGTGTCCGTGATGATATGTGAGAAATTAATCTGAAGACACTTGGAAGTTCACCACGTCAGCATTGATTGGGTGGAGAAACTGAAGATTATTAGTTTGCAGGAATGCCTGCTTTTTATCATAATGCCTAAATAAAAGCAGCATAGTGAATGAGAGAGAGGAAGAGAATGTGCAAAAGATGAGGCTCTGCCTTGAACATGGCACAGCAGTTGTTGCCCTTTTATAAACAGGAAATGAAAAATAGCTATTGGTGATCTTACTGAGCTCTGCAAGCTTGTTTGCTAAATAGAAAGTGGTTGTGTTGGAGCCAAACACCATTCTTCCTTGCTGTAATTTTTATTCTGGAAAATAATTTTCAAAGAATTTAAGAGCAGTCTAAGCTCACTCAAGCAGTTGGGGAAAAGAAGAGGGCAGTGAAATAGTCATGCTGTGATGCCTGTGCTCTCCAGGGAGGATGTAGGTGGATGGTGAACCTACCCAGAGAATGAAGCAGAATAGGCTGATCTGATCAAAATAAAGCTTCAATACTTGGCCAGTGGTGCTAAAATGATATTTGCCCCCAGGAGAATATAGCTCTTATGGATTGAAGACCATTTTTTTGAAAACTCCTAGCTATTTTTTCCATGGATCGCATGGCAGTTGCAGGGTGGCTGAGGAAGGGTTGTCCTCCTTTGAAAGGGTTGGGTTTACTTGTTGCCTTTGCACTGTCAGTGCTGGCACAAGCCAAGACCAGCAGTCTGCAGGTCCCAGCGGGCCAGCACTGACCTTCTCCACTGAGCACCAAGCAAACCAACCTGCGTGCTCTTCACCACAGCAAATAATTATTTCATTGTTAAATCCAGGCAGCATGCTTGTTAGCTCTGCAAGGATGAGCGGTGACTACATAAGAAGGATTTAGAGAGGTTTTTTTGGTAATTAATGGTTTACCGTAGCATTTCAGCCTATTCTCTCCAATTTCAGTAGTGGTATGACCTAAATTCTATTGTGGAGAAAAAATAACGAAGGAGTTTTCCTTTACCATCTTCCTGTTAGCTAAGCACATCCTTGCACTCAGGTCTTCTAATTTGTATGGAATCATAAAAATTAGAAAGGAGAGAAACCTGTTGGTCCATCTGATCCGTCTCCTTCTAGTGAGAGATTGTTTTTTCCTTATAGACATCATTCTTTTTGTAGCCTAGCTTTATATGCCTCAGTTGATAAGACCAAGAATATTCAACAGGATATTGTTTCTGATACGTAATTTTAAAGGTGAGCATATAGATGGTCACAAGATCAAAGCCAGCGTCATTCATTTGTCTTCCAAAGGTCCCAGTACCAGCACTCTTCATTTAAATCCTAAAGTGGGTCTGAGTATAAAGTGTTTCTAGCCTATAATGCATTTAGAAGAAATTTGGTGTTGGTTTTGAAAGGAACTTAGTTGAGATGGAGACCTTGGGTCCCTCACTACATCTGCTGACGGTCCTGAAAGCTGTGACTGTTGCAGGTCAGGCACTGCAACAGAGAAGCTCCTTTTAGCACATGTTATTTAGTGATGTAATATCCTATACAAAGGCTAGTTATTTAAGCTGTAAATGGAAGAGCCGAATTGCCCCATAAATTTGAGGCTTATTGATGTGAGTTGCTTCTAATATTCCTATAAGGAAAAACCCACTTATTGATCACTTGGGACACTGTCTTACTTCTGACATTAATTTAGGTGTAGATTAGCTTGGAATGTATTACTTTCATAAGGATCCCGAGTAGTTGGAGTCACGGAGTGAAGCCGAAGCACAAACACCAGCAGACTGTGTGGCTCGTGGCACCACCTGAAATAGCAAGCAGCACCAGTGAACTGGCACGCTTTCAGTTCAGTTTCCACTGAGAAGGCTTGTTACAACAACAAACAACAGATAGGGCTTTAATGAAATAGATCTCTTATTCGAGCTGTTCAGGGATCATCCGCAAAAGTCTCCCTCTAGGTGCTTTAGGATGAGTAAGGAGGCTTCAGCAGAGGATTCGGGCTAGTTTATGTCCAGCACTGGAATAGATGTCATGAGGGATTAACAGAGCAAGTGTGTGAAGCCAGCTATAATCTCGGTGGGAAGTATTAGCATTGCCCAGAAATGGTATCAGTGGCAGGGCGAATATCCTGAGAGAGGTCAGCAAAGGGCAGAGTGAGATTAAGCCCATCTAGCTGCATTAGCTGGAAACTGTGGCTGTGCTGGGGTGGCAGGAGTGGGGAGTGGACTGATCCTGCATTTGATCAGCCTCTGCTCAATCTTTATGACAAATGTGCTTTGCTGAAGTCCCATGAGAAATACCAATGAGCATTCACAGTGTAGCAGTGGGTGCCAGAATCCTCTTTTGTGTTCCCCGTACTGGTTCTGGTTTACTGAGGAATGAGGCAGTAACTTCGGCTTGATCCATCCTGCCCACGGCAAGGAAGGACAGATGTCCCTGAGTCCACCGCAGCATGGTGGGTGGCACATATTCACGTATTCCTATTGCCTTCTGATGCACGAGGTCTTTTGATACACTGCGTTATGGGCAGATCCACAGCTGTTACAAAACTTTAAGTGTGAACTCAGGTCTTGCGTTTTCTGTTCCGCCATCATGACTGTGTGGCTGTGCTCCTGTCAGATGCCCAGCCTAGCGTGCTATAGGAGGTAGGATCCAGAACCACAAAGGCAAAATATCTATAAACTCATTAAACTGTTGGGGCCACTATCCCATGCTGGCTCCTAACGAGGAGGTGCAAGGACCTCTGGAATGCACAGAGTGCATCCTCAGTTGGTGATAAGGGACCATTCTTGAGTTTAATATTGGTATTGTATTACTATCTAGGGATCCAGGTCAGAATGAGAGCATGGTTACAAACATGTTACAGAAAGATGGCCACTGCCTTTATGACTCAAGCCCAGAAAATGAAGGGGATTCAGAATGAAGAGGAACATGTCTGAGGTAATATTTCATTCTCAGCTTGTGTCAAAGCAATTTAGTTGTTCTCTTCCTGCTCCTCCCTTCTGTCCCCACTTCCTCAGTGGTGCTGTCTGAGGACAGAGCTTCCAGCCTTAACCCTGAATTACCTTCCTTTAGGGTTTCAAGTAAGAGGCTGGATGTTGCTTTAATGTAGGGGGTTTTGTAGTTTAATTTATTTTGGTTGGTAAAGAATATTCATCACTCATTTAATTCAGAAGGTATCTATTGATTCCTTTCTCTTCATTTGGTATTTTCTGGCATTTTATAGCATTTGCTATTGATTTATACGAAATCTGTAGTCCGAACGTCCGAAGGAGTGCTTTATTCACTTGTCATTTGCTGTTTTTCTTAACTAATAAATTTAACAGCCATGTACATCCAGTCTGTTAAGATCTCGTGGCTCTGCTTTCAAAGAGATGACAGTCTGGCACTAACAAACGAGTAATTCTTTCAGGCAGGAGCTTGGAAGTTGCAAGATAGGCAAGACAGAGAAACAAGCTCCCCCTTTGCTGGTTAGCAAGACAAAGCCAGCTCCTCTGCTCAAAGGACACTTAGGTGAAGGTAGGGAAGATGCAGCTCTGCTTCAGCCTGGGGAATCTCACACGTTGTGGGGCTCTAATGGCAACTTTGTTTATAGCTTGTCAACAGGTAATCAATTGAAGCAGCACATGCAGCAATACATAGGAGAGCAGGTACGTCTAAACTGCGCTGATCTGCCACGCTGTCAGCTTGCCAGGCGCTGTAGTTAGCTCTGCAGGGTTGCAGCAGAGCGCAGGGTCTCCATTAGGAGGGTGGTGCCTTCAGCAACCAGCATCATAAATCTCCACTGGGGATAATAGTCTAAATGGTACTTCCAGGAGAGGTCTGGGGATTTCATGAGCCCAGGTCTCACTGAAAGTCAATGGGTTTATGTCTCCTTCATCACTGGTACCTTCTAAACTATCTTCTAAGTCTGGGTTTGGGAATGAGGTGTGAGATTGTGTGAGCTCAGATATATGGGGGAAGATGCTGGAGTCCTTTGGAGCTGGGGGCAGAGGGAAGTGGGATCTGTGGAACTCCAAGTGATTAGGAGGTGCCCAAACACGCTCCTACTTGCACCGTGGGTGATTCAGTCTTGGCCATATGTACTGCACTGCACAGTATATGGGGATGGTGTTTCAAGAGACGAGGTGGCTGTAAGCACCATCCAAAAGATGTTGACTTTGCGTGGAGCCAGGGGAGGGAGAGTCCTCTGCACCAGCTTGGCCACTTGGACATTGAGTGTGTAAGTCTGAGAGTCACCCTCAATTCCTCCCACTGCCAGCAAAGGCATGTCCGCGGGGCGGTGGTTCGTCTCAGCCTGAGGTGAGTGCCTGGGCTAGTGAGATGACCTGCTCTCTGCAAGTGCATTCCTTCTCTCTCCTACATGAAGGGACCTGACTCAGGTACGGATAGGTGACATTCAGGTTCCACAAAGCAGGTGAGATGAGAGTTGTCACCAGAAACTGCCCTTGCCTCACTGTGTTAGGGACGTATCCCGAGTACAGCAGGTTTAGCAGCAGTTCCTGTGGAGTGCTCTTTCCTGTCTCTGGCCTGTTGATACAGGCTCCTGAAAGGGAGCCTGGCTGATGAATAAGCAGCACTGTGTGAATAGCTTTTATGTAGGTTGTGTAGGAGATTATGTAGCTATAGCTTGGATTTAGTTCAGGGACAACTGAAATTTTACCCTCAGTAACCACTGTATAGTTTAAAGTAGAGAGGTACATAAAATTTTTCCCTTTCATGTATTATCATGCAATGCTCCTTGATCTGGGTTGTACCATCCCTGGAGGTGTTCAAAAACTGTGTCGATATGGCACTTCAGGACATGGTTTTGCAGGCATGGTGGTGATGGGTTGATGGTTGGACTTGATGATCTTAGAGGTCTTTTCCAACCTTAGTGATTCTGTGATTTGTAAGCTCTTCCTCTTCAGTCTCTGAAGTGCTAGAGGGACTTCTTTGGTATAAATCTCTTGCCTTCACGAATTAAGGTGCCAGCCATGAGTCTGGCACTGAAAACATGGTATGTGCTGAAGACTTGTGACCCAAGAGGCAGAAATGTATAAAGATGTTCTGCACTGAGAGATCCCAGTGATCCTTTAGTAAGTTTACTAGTTCACAGCATCGTCCTCTGATGAGAAGACTCAGAACTGAAGGTTATTGCGAGGCTGTGATGGGTACTTGTGGCAGGAAAACAAACCCGTAGGAGGAATTTGATGCATACCAGGTACTACATTTCTGTGGTTAATGCATGTGCAACTGGTAACAGAGATCAGAGTACAACATTTGGTTAGGGAGAAGGAAATTAAAGTTGGGCATATCTAGGACTGTTAGGAGAACACAGGGCTTTGAAAGAAATACATTGAAATGCGATGGGCCTGTGCTGTGCTGTGTCCAAGCTGACCTCACCATAGCTTTTGAAGGAGATGGTGAAAATTGCTTATATTTATCCTTTCATCTCTCCAACAACCATATCAGTTAGTCTACTGGTGTCCAGCGTGATGCTAAGGCTCCTCAGAGTGGAGTTCAGTGTTCCACTAAAGACCCTTCATAGCACTGAGGTCACCAGGAGGGAAGCGAACCCTTCCCTAATTCATCATCATTCCTTTTCATGCCACTGGAGAGCAGATAGCTGACCAGGAGCTGTGGGCACCCAGCAGGACTCCAAGGTGGAGATGCATCCTCCTGACCATAGCCAAAGTCGGTAACTACGCTTGGGTGGATAGGCACGTAAGGGATGTGTGGGTGGGAGCAGCTAGTCCTTCCCCAAAGCAGCACCTCTTTCACAGGTCAAATGTTTTGAAAAATCAGGACGCACTTGGATAGCTATTCAGTGTTCTAAGAAAACCTCATTTTATTCTCGCTTTGTTTCTTCACGGTGCTGGCAGCTATACGGTGGTATCACAGTAATAAATTGTGGATATATTACAAAAAGATTAGCCTGTGGTTACAGTCGAATCCAGTCCTCAGGATGGACTTCTGAAGCATCCTTGTTACCTTGTGCTGATAAATCTGTTCTCACAGCAGCGCTTTTCTCACTATTTGAGATGGAATCACAGCGAAAGCCTTTTAGACTCAGAGCCGTAATATCCAGAAATGTTTTGTTTAGAGCAATGTAAAATCAAGTATGCTGTATGAACTTCAAGCAAGGTACATTTGAGCTGAGTACTGGATTACGGAGAATGATGTATGGAACTTCTTTAACCATGTGGAGTTAGATTTGATTCTTAGCAAATAAGTGACAGATTCATATGTACGGGGAAATTGAAGTTCTCATCTATGTATTGTTTTTATTATGTTTTCTTTGCTTCAGGCTCTAACATATCAAAGACACTGTGGGTGAAAAAAGTAGTTTGATTTCCATCAATAAATGTCTTCATATTCTTGCAGCTCATACACACTTACAGCTATTTCATGGTGGTGAAAAAGACAAGGGAAAGTCATGAAATAATTCATTGCAATCCAGAGCAGCTTAGATTGGAAGCGTTGCTAATATTTACAATTATCGCCAAGCTCTTTCCGTGTGCTATCCGTCTTAGATTTAGAATTATGCTCCTGGCCCAGTACAAATATGTCGGTATGTTGGTTTGCAGCTGTCTTTGCCATATGCAGAGTAAGACAAGAATTCCTCCTGCTTTGTTTTTAAAATTTTTTATTGTGCCCCTCCAAAGTGAGACCAGCTGTTGCCTAGATGCTGCCTTCCGCAAATGACAGCACTCTTAAAAAGCAAGCTTATCTCATCTCAAGGATTTGTCATCGGCTTCGTTATATCTGGTTGTCACCTGGGAGGCAGGGTTCAGTATCGGCAGTGCTGCTGGCCCGTGGTCACCCTGCTGACCTGGGCCAAGCTCTCCTTGCCGCTGGCCAGCGGGTGGGTAGGGTTGGAGACGGGGTGCGTCCCACCGAGGCTGTGGGTTACCTTTGCCTGGTGCCTCTGTTTAATTTAAATAAAAACTGTATATTTTTTTTTCACTCAGAAAGCAGAATTCTAAGAAGTAATTTCTGAACAAAAAGTCCCTTTGCATCTCTTTTGTTGCCAGCCTGATGCACCCCTCTGTGTCTGTGCAAGCATCTGGCTCCTTCCGGCGTTCGTACTGCTTTACCTTGTGCTCCCCGGGTCTAAAAATAAAATACCCATATGTGTAAGAGGAGCTGGCGTTCACGCGTGCTCCCGGCATGTAACACAAGTCCTAAAGTCACACTGAACGCAGCGGAGACCTGCACTGTCCGAGCTCCTCTGATGATTGAACTAAAAGGAGAAAGAGGAATTCGGAGCTGCAGGAGGCCGGCTCGCGACATAGCCACGATGCGGAGCGGCTTACGCTGGATACCGCTCGGCATGCTTAGTTTGATGGCAGGGACATTGTCAAGCACTGGAAGGCCCAAAATTTGTGACAATAGATGTTTGTGAAAGCTGAGGAAGGTGGAAATATTCTCTAGCAGTCTAGAAGAAAGGTGCAAAGGAATGGGCTTTTGTTTGCATTTCAGCAGTCCTGCACAGAGGTCTGACTCAGCCCGGGGAGGATGGCTGGGCATCTGCAAGTGAAAATCCCCTGGAGAAAAAATCAACCTAAAAATTAATCCAAATTTTTTTTTTGTCTGCTTAGTAAATAAACAGTGTGAATCGTGAATAGTCAACACTTGAAAAAAACCCCTCATCCTAATGGTCATAAACTTTATGAATTTTAAAGATACCAGAGTGCATTTTTTTTACAGGGAAGAGTTGTTTCAGCTAAAAGCATGCTTAAAAATTAGTCTTTTATTTTGGTACTGAAGCAGTATTTCCAAGAAAACAGTGTTTGATTTTGTTCCTTGTTACTGCCTGAAACCTTCATTTCCTAAATGCAGTGAGTTCAGCGTTCTCAGCTCATCTGTGATAAAAGCGGTAGTGAAGTAGCAGGACAGACTCTCTCTGGTAGGGGTTTTTTTTCAGTTTGGCAAAAAAAGCCAGACAATGTTTTGAGGAGTTGATAGGGAGGCTAAACCGTCTCTCAGTGGGATGAAAAATGGAGGTGCTAGGTTAAGGAGTGATGAAGAGCATCGTAAAGACAGCCTGGCCACGCTCAGGGTGTGCGGCTGGCATCTCTAGGTGCGATGTACGGAGAGCAAGCTCGAGCAATTTTTTTTTTTTTCCTGAAATGTCTTACATCGGGACTAATTTTTTCTGGTTTGGGGTTGAAATACTTGTGTCCTGCTGAACCCATTTCTGCATTGCTGAACTTGAGCTCTGAAAGAGCTCAGCAGCAAGTATGGTAATGAGCCCATTTCTATCAAAATGGCCTGTATTATTATTCATGTTTATTGGCTGCAGAGCGGTTCAGGAAGCACTTTTCAAACAGATACGCTGAAATATTTTCTTTTAAACAGACCCAGCAGCTATTTGTATTTCCTTCGCTTGAATCCACACCCCTGACGCAGTCTTAATTATAATGACAGCAAATGAGACAATTATGGCAATATGTGGAAAAAACACTTTTGGGAAAGGCGTATGAGAATACTTTGGATGGTATTAGCAGTTCTGCTATACTTTACATCTAATTAGAGCTGTTCCACAGTGTCACCAACCCTCTGTCATCACCCTGCGAACTCCCCGGCTGCAGCGATGCATTTGCTGGACCGGCAGGAACGTGTCAGACCGCAGTCGCACTTCCCCAGATCTTTTCACGTGTGGATCCTCCGTGTGGAGCCTTTCCTTCCCCTCCCTTCCCCTCTCCCCCCTCGCCTCCCCCCCACCCGTGGTGTGACATTTTCTCCATGACGGTCTGTCTCCGAACTGCACTTGCTGCTGCCTCGGCAAAGGCGTACAAAGAGAGTGTAACAGCCAGTGGCCAATCGAGCTTGTGCAAGCTCCCTCAGCTATGGATGAAACATCCACGAGAGAGAATAAGGACTTAGAAGAAAACTGGATAAAAGGGCTGCGACGGGAAGCTAGCTGGCAGGTTAGTGACACAAAGATGTGTGCTTGCAAGCGGATTAAATCTCGGCGCTAAAAATCTCTGAACTTTTTAACCTAAGCATAGGTGAAACATAGATGTTTGTTTGCAGTGATGCCTGAAAGCATATTCCTATGAGAGCAGTTATCATTATCCTCTTATTTTCTTGGAAAGAATAGTTGTGAGGTTCCAAAGCCATCCATTCCAGATTGTAGGACGAGTAAGTAGTTTTATAAATCTGCAGACATTACTAAAAGCACACTTGCTTAATAAAGGTCCTTGCAATAACAAGTTACAGGTGCATGCTGTAATATCAAAGGAAATACGTGGCTCGTGTCTGTATGTATGCAAGTTTATTCCATTAAAAGACATTATACACCACCTGTCACCCTGTTACTTAATTGTGTCGTAGTAACTGTAACGAGGGGTTTCTTTTAGTTTCTTTTAATGAGACAACATCTTTAAATGCACAGTGTTTGTTTTCTTTATTGTACTGGACTCACAATAGATACGTGTGCAATTCAGTCGGAAGGCAGGCAGTTTTCATTAAAGTGTGCAAAGCAATAATGTTTACATTATGCAGTACCTTTCCGGAGTTTGCAGAATTAGATGCCATTTCAGACCTGCTAAGCCCCACTGAGTGCTTGTGATTGCTCTTTGCATTACATCCTAAGCATCGTCTGTGCACTTTTTTCTGCTCTATTGCATTTTAATTAGTCAATCAACAATATTCAAGAGATGTGTCACCAAGTTATTTCTTTTTTTCCCCTTGCTGCTTCTAACAAGGGATTTTTAAAGATGATTATTATTAATATTATTTTGGTGATGCCATTACGCAAAATTCAGATAAAGTGGCGATTTGATTTGTTCCTATCAGGTGAAGCTGTGCAAGAGTCCCAGCTTGGTAAGAGTTACCGCAGCAGTCTAAATGTACAAGGCATGCTCCCTTCCCCCAGAAGAATCGCTGGCTTAGCGTGGTTCCCTCCCCATAACTTTGCTCTAGAGAAGGAAGTAAAAGTCTCTCTTCAGAGGAGCGTGATACTTGGTGTAATACTGCTTCTGGCTTTTGTCATGGTGCCTTTCTGATCACGTCCGTATCACTGATGAAATGAAATACAAAATGGGATGTTATGAATGTAGAAGCCAAACAATCCCTCCTTTCTGTGTTGCGGTGGTAGCAGGTGTGTGGGGGTAATGGAGACAAGATGGTCCCTGTGCAGACACAACGTGGGAGACCACCCTGCCCCAAAGAAATGGGCTCCACAAGTGGTTGAAGGAGTGGAAGACCTGGAGGAGATGAGGGAAAGGCAGGAGGAGAGCATCTGCGGCTAGTCTGTACACCCATTCAGTGACCTGGAAAGCTGTCCTTCTGCTTCCCTGGTTTGTGCGATTTCTGCCAGGGCAGAGGAGTGAAGAGTGAGTTGGGAAAACATGGAAGCGATTTTCCTGTAGTACCTGAATGGAAAACAAGCATGCCATGGCAAGAATTAATTTCAGTCAGCAGCTTCTGCCTCTTCTTTGGGTGAGGGAGTGTTGGGCTGTTACAGGATAGCAGTGGCAGGACGGTGAGGGAAGAAGTGCCATACCTACAGCCCTGAGATGGATAAAGGGTGGGACCCTATCTCTGAGGAGACAGTGTGACCTGGTACCCCTGCGTGTGTCTGCTACGGTTCTGCTCCTTCCCAGGCAGAAGTGCTGTCTCGATCAAATGGAGAACGAGGATGGTGGTTGCAGCTGTTTTGCTCTGGGACTGCAACCCTGTTACATGCGAGTGAGATTTTGAGAGAAGCCTCTGGGAAACGGTTATCCAACTTGGATTGTAACTCGTTCCCTATTTCTTCACTCTGCAAGGTCTTTAGAAGTCTCAGGGTAGGGCAGAACGTCATTCTTGAAAGGAGCTGATTTAGAGTGAGTGCTGCAGAGCCAGGGCTCCTCTTCAGTCCCGTCTGCTGGGGAGCTCCAAGGTGATGCTGTACATTCTTTCTTCTTAAATGGGACAAATTTTTTTAGCACTAGGCCCTTATATCCATATTTAGTCTCCTAAATAAGTGTCCTGATTTTCCGAAGTGCTGAGTATCCTGGGAAGCCAACAGACATTTCGGTTTTCTTGGGCTTCAAAGTGCGAGACCTGTGCTTCAGGCTGCGTGGTGGTGGGCACCTGTCACGTGGCCCTGGGGTTAGGAGGCAGGCTGTGGTGCTCAGCTGCAGCTGGAGGTCGTGACGGCTGTGAACTGCTTCTGAGAACTCATCAACTTGCCTCGGAGCTGCCGTGCGGTCACCTGCCAACCTGTGGTGGCACGCGCAGGGGCCATGGAGCAGGAGAGCGGTCCTAGCGCCATGCAGCGAATGTGGCGGAGCGGCCGGTAATGTGAGTCTCCCTCTCGTAGTGAGAGATGTGGCAATTCTGGCTTCGCAATTTGAAAAATCAGGCTGCTTATTTAGCAGGCTGAATACAGGTTAAGCAGCCAAGCTTGATCATCCTGCTTTAAAAATCCTGGCAATAGTCATCTCCTATCCTACCCTTCAGCCAGTGCAGTCGTCATGCTGTGAGAGGTCTGTGCAGTAGCCTCATGCACATGAATAAACATCAGCTTGCAAGTAAAAGAAGAGAGACGATTACAGTGTTTCTTTCAAGGGGATATGCAGTTTGGAAAACGGGTTGCATTCTCTCTCCAAAAGGAGTCAGTTTTCTATTAAGTGAAAAGAAAAAAAAAAAAGCAGTGCAAATTTTATAATTCTGTTTTTATCGCTTAGCTTTAACTTTTTATCTTCTATTGTTCTCATCGTCTCAGACTTTGCTGTAGTGGTCTATATCTATTTTTGATTTTTCATGGAGAAAGGTGGGCTCTGTTGCTCCTCTTAGCAGACCTTCAGAACGGGTTTTCAAAACCTCCTAGAATCCCTTTTCCTGATGTTTCCTTGGGAACAGCTTCTGACATCCGACAGATCTATAGCTGTCACAAAGCTGGCACAGTTTTACCATAGGCCAGGCACATACCTGGGTGACCGCAACTGTGCGGAGAGACTAAGGGTTAAGAAATCTATAAGGGTGCGGATGTCAATATTTAAAGAAAAAAGTCCTGCATATTTATAGAGACAAATGGATTTTCCTTCACATTTACACATCCAGGGAAATTTGTGCTCTCAGAGATGCCAAAGTAACTCCAGCTGATTTAAAAGGGAATTTTTCTTCTGCAAATGAGAGCAAACAGTAATCCAAAATATCCTGAGAAAGGAGCAGTGCACTGATCCCAGCAACTTGTCAGAGCCGTGAATCCCTCTGCTGACATACGGAGATCTTGAAAGCCACAATTTTCTTCCTAATTGATGGCTCAATCAGAGTATGGCCTCTGGCTCAAGCTTACTTGAAGCTTTGTCCTTGATGTGCTGAGTTACTGTATAGTTTAAAATACACTGCCTGTATGGCAGAGGGAGGAGTCTAGAGCTAGGGATATTTAAGTCATTCCAGAGTCATTTGGGATCTTTCATCAAGATAGGCACGCAGCTGATGAAAAACAGGCATTTTGTCAGAGCCTTCAGCAGTTTGATGATCGTCTCCTACAGATTAATGAAAGCAGACGTGTCTTGCCATTTTCAGTTAATTTTTAGTTCCCGTATACATTTGTGGGGAGTGGGAGCAATTTGGCTGAAATGAGAGTTGATCAGGCTTCAGTAATGCCGGGAACGCAGCGACACGTGGTATAAAGTGCAAGACAGACAATAACCTGTCTTCTCCCATTGAATTAATATTAACTGGACAGGAACACTGGGTAGTCACTGTATATATATATGTGGATTATATGTGCAGGCATGTATCTATCCATCTGTGTGGTCATCTGCGTGCAGTGTGTTCGCATCTTCAAGGTATGGGAGTGCTGAAAATGGAATGTTTTGGAAAAGGAGATTTAGAAATTCCTGCCTGAAGTAATATGTAAAATTTTCATGTGATTTCCTATTCTGTCTGGAGTAGCCATTATTAAACGTTGTAAAATTTCCAATTCCTGATTTCGTAATTTAATAAATACTTAGGTCTCTCAAAGCTACTAAAACAATGCAACATTTTAAGCGGTCAGAATTTGGGGGTTTTGTTTCTTCCTCTTTTCATGAGGACATCAGTGCCATTCTGTGATGATGGAAATGCAAGGAAAAAAACCTGCAGATTCATTTTTTTTTTAAAATATGTGTTTCAACTGATCATAGTGCTGATGGCACTGTCCTTCTATGTTGGTGATAGCCCAAACAGAGCTATTAAACACCTGGTGATCCAGGCATGGAATATAATCTACTACTTCTTGTATTATTCCACAAGTCTTCCCTGCGTTCCTCCATGATACTGGATGTGAAAATACTGGAAAATTTGACTTTTTTTCTCAAAGTATGCAAGATTCAGGTTTCCTATGTCTGATAGCACCATTGTATTGCGTTTGCTGTGAACACTGAATTCCTTTGAGTAGCGAAGTTGATGAAGTTTTAGTCTTTTGTCTTTGTTTGTTTGTTTGTTTGCTTAAGGAAGGAATGGTCATAATTCCATTATCCTAGGCTGATAACTTCTGAAACTATTTTTTATTGTTCCTCTGAGTATTGTATTTTCAAGACAATTATCATAAAAGACCTACTGCTGGATTAATTTTTAACCTTACAAATGCATTTTGTTGCCAATTTCAATATTTAAGGTACGGTGTGAGGTCCACAGCTGCAGGCCCTCAGAGCCACACAGCCAGTTCCCCAAGTGTGGGTGGGCTGGCTGGACCCCTGTCCCCTGGGTTACCGTGGGTGCCTTCGAAGGAGATTCTGGAGGCTTCACAAAATGATCGGCAACCAAACAGAGGCGTATTGGAACTTGAAATTCTCTATCACTTCTGCCTACAGTTGCTTTTTTGATTGTTGTTTTATTTGAGTTTGTCTATTTAATACATATGCATGGTGCTTCGAAGTGTGATACTGAGATAGGAAGCTCTTATCTAGGAGTATTCGGGAGAAAATGCAGCCCATTCGGAGAGCAGAGGCTGTTAATGAATGGCAGCGCAGTTATGTCTTGAGGCTGTTAGGCTCCAGCGCTGGTATTTGGCCATCTGCGATGTTGCCCGGGCCCTCTCAGACCCCAGCTCAGCTTGCCACATGTGGCGTTGGGCACTGCCCTCTGGGAGGGACGGCCGTGCGGTTCCCTCTTCAGCAGAGTGCTGGCCACGATTAGTCCGTCCGCGGGTTTGAGGGTTAGGCCCTGTACCGCGAGGACAGAATGATTTGCCTTGTTTTTGTTGTGCCTGAGGAAATGTTCTCTCCTCATCAAGCGCAGCAGAAGGGGAATGTTCCCTCGCCAGACAAGACGGTGTCGGTCCTTCTGAAAGCTGGGATCAGGCACGTAGCAGTGAGAAAAGAGACATGGATGCACCGGGATAGTACGAGGTGTCTTTTTGATAATAAAATACCTAATTAATGTAAAGAGAAAGAGGACCGACGTGTGATATTGCCTGGGCTGTAGTTTTAGAAATCAAACACCTTGAGACTAAACCGAGGAAGAGGTTCTACCAACCTCGGGCATTTAATGCGCTGTGAAACGCACTGCGCATGCTGTGCTTAGCTCGCTGCTGCTCAGTGCTTTAAGGCTGTTCGTAACCGTTCACAGCACTTAAGATCTAAAGATACACTCATCCTTTGATAGGACAAGGTCAATTATTCTCAATTTATTGCCAGTACCAAAGTGTTTATGTGGTTTTATTTATAAGCTGAGTTTATGTTTTTCTAAGATTAAAGACATTTGATAGTAAAAAAGGGCATTTCATTTGAAGATTACTTGTTCTGTGACATATTCATATTAAAAAATATGCATGCGTGTATTCATATAAATGATATAAACTCTATCTTTTGGTTTCCCCAGGACACCTTTTAGCTTCTTTCTAACGTGATAAATGAATGTTGTGCTATTCCAAGTTACGTATATGAAGTCTACTGATGTGCGGATGTCTGGGTCTGAAAATAACGTTATTTAACTAGCTCTCTTTTTTCACCGGGTAATCGGTCTTGGTCTTGCGGTTGTTCAAGCTTTGTGTTTCTCCACTACACTACTAGGACGAGCACCCAAAGCCACCTTTAAGACTTTCATGCTTTAATAGCAGTACTGTTCCACCACTGTCGGTAGAAGGGCAGCTCCGTTTCTGCCAAGCCTGGGGAGGCAGGAGTAAGTCCATCCCTGTGTAATGAACCACTTAAGCCTGTACCTAAGAGAAGCCTGTGTTAACTGTCTTAACTGTGTTAACTGGAGTACTGCATCCAGTTCTGGGCTCCCCAGTTCAAGAAAGATGAGGAGCTACTGGAGAGAGTCCAGCAGAGGGCTACGAGGATGATGGGGGGACTGGAGCATCTCTCCTATGAGGAGAAGCTGAGGGAGCTGGGCTTGTTCAGTCTGAAGAAAAGAAGGCTGAGAGGGGACCTTATAAATGCCTATAAATATCTCGAGGGCGGGTGTCAGGAGGATGAGGCCAAACTCTTTTCAGTGGTGCCCAGTGACAGGACAAGGGGCAATGGGCACAAACTGAGGCACAGGAAGTTCCGTCTGAACATGAGGAAGAACTTCTTCCCTCTGAGGGTGACGGAACCCTGGAACA